>Ga0116227_10007451_pt1 | contig 21332 bp, 16 predicted proteins | sample S1TSphgellanicum_FD_89693 | JGI IMG/M metagenome (GOLD analysis project Ga0116227, IMG submission 89693) | Host-associated microbial communities from peat moss isolated from Minnesota, USA - S1T2_Fb - Sphagnum magellanicum MG | ecosystem: Host-associated > Plants > Peat moss > Unclassified...
CGGCGGCGGCAAGGGTATGCGGGAAGTCCGCAACCCCGAGGAGCTCGAACACGCCTACGCGACCGCACAAGCCGAAGCCGAAGCGAATTTCAAAGACGGCCGGCTCTACATGGAAAAGCTCATCGACCGGCCGCGCCACATCGAAGTCCAAATCGTCGGCGATTCGTTCGGCAACGTGGTCCACGTCGGCGAACGCGACTGCTCCGTCCAGAAGCCGTCGCATCAAAAGTTGATCGAGGAGGCGCCCGCGCCGCACCTCTCGGACGCGCTCCGGACGCGTTTGCACGAGGTCGCGATCGCCGCGGCGCGCGCGGTCAAGTACGCGAGCGCGGGGACCCTTGAATTCCTCGCGAGCGGTGAGGACGTGTATTTCATGGAGATGAACACGCGGATCCAGGTCGAGCATCCGGTCACCGAGATGCTCTACGGCGTGGATCTCGTCAAGGAGCAGATCCGCGTGGCCGCGGGCGACCGCCTGTCGTTCGCCCAGCGCGACCTCGTGCCGCGCGGCCACGCGCTCGAATGCCGCATCAACGCGGAAGAGGCCGCCAACCACTTCGCCCCGGCCGCGGGCACGCTCACCGACGTGGCGCTGCCGGGCGGTTGCGGCGTGCGCGTCGATTCGCACGTGTACGCGGGCCTCGCGATTCCGCCGTTTTACGATTCGCTGCTCGCGAAGATCGTCACGCACGGCGCTTCGCGCGTGGAGGCGATCGACCGCATGTCCGCGGCGCTCTCCGACACGCGCATCGCGGGCGTCAACACGACGATCGACATCTGCACGGAGATCATGCGCAACGAGACGTTCCGGCGTGGCGGATTCGGAATCGACTTCCTGCCGAATCTCGTGGCCGGTCCGGTCGCGCGGTAGCGACGTGACGCGCCGGCACGCGCGCGAGATCGCGCTCCAAACGCTCTACAACGTCGAGGTGGGTCACAACGATCCCGCCGCGGCGCTCGACCAAACCCTCGACCCCGGTAGCGATTCGGAAGGGCGAACGTTCGTCCGCGATCTCGTTTTCGGGACGCTCGAGAACGCTCCGCGCAGCGACGCCGCGATCGTGCCGCTGCTGCACGGCTGGACGATCGAACGGCTGCCGATCCTCGACCGCATCGTGCTGCGCATGGGATTTTACGAATTGCACGCCCACCCCGAGACGCCGCCCGCCGTCGTCATCAACGAGGCGGTCGAACTCGCGAAGAAATTCTCCACCGACGACTCCGGCCGGTTCATCAACGGCGTGCTCGCGAGCGCCGCGGGCGCCGGCCGCGGGGAAGGCTGATGGCTGCGGGCACCCTCGCGTCGCGCCGTCGCCGGCGGCGGCGTCTCTCGCTCTTCGGCCGCGTCGTGTACGGCACGCTCGCCGTAATCTTCTTCGCGACGCTCTTCGCGGCGGGAACGGTCGCGGGCGTGGTCTACTCCTATTCGCGCAACCTGCCGGACATCAATCGAATGGCGGATTTTCAGCCGTCCAAATCGACGCGCGTCTTCGCCCGCGACGGGGAACTGCTGGCGACGCTCTACACGCAAAACCGGATTTGGGTTCCGATCGACAAGATTCCCAAGCTCGTGAGCAACGCCTTCGTCGCGAACGAAGACCATAATTTCTACCGGCACCACGGCGTCGACTTCGGCGGTATCGCGCGCGCGGCGATCGCCGATTACCGGCACGAAGAGTTCCAGGGCGCCTCGACGATCACGCAGCAACTCGCGCGCGCGCTCTTCCTCTCGAACGAAGTTTCGATCTCGCGCAAGGTCCAAGAAGCGCTCCTCGCCATCGAGATCGAACGGTACTATACCAAAGACGAGATCCTCGAGCGCTATCTCAATCTCATCTATTTCGGCGCGGGCGCGTACGGCATCGAAGCGGCGGCGCATACGTATTTCGGAACGGACGTGAGCCGGCTGACGCTCGCGCAGGCAGCGCAATTGGCCGGTCTGCCCGCGGCGCCGTCGGACTATTCGCCGTACGTGAGTCCCGAGCGTGCGAGAGAACGGCAGCACCACGTACTCGATCGCATGGTCGCGAGTCAGTACATCACGCAGGCGCAAGCGGACGACGCCGAGTCGGCGCCGCTCGGCCTCATCGGCGAACGCCCCACGGGGCTCTTGTCGTACAAGTATCCGTATTTCACGACGTACGCGAATCACGTCTTGGGGCTGACCTTCGGGCAGCAAGCCATCACGGACGGGGGACTGGAGGTCGACACGACGCTCGACCCGCACCTGCAGACGCTCGCGCAGGACGCCGTCGATTGGGGCGTGGGGCGGGCGAAGGCCGAAGGCATCAACGCACACGAGGCGGCGCTCGTCGCGATCCGGCCGCAGACCGGTGAGATCGTCGCCATGGTCGGCGGTGCGGGCGGCCTGACCCTCGGCAATCAGTTCAATCGCGCGTGGCAGGCGCTGCGTCAACCGGGTTCCTCGTTCAAGACCTACGTGTACACGGCGGCGATCGACAACGGCCTGCCGCCGACGGCGATGATCGACGATTCCCCCGTCGCGTATCCGATGGGCGACGGCACGATGTGGCGTCCGATGGACGACGACTTCCGGTTTTACGGCCCGATGACCTTACGTTACGCGCTCGCCCAGTCGCGCAACGTCGTTGCGGTCAAACTCGCGCAGCAGATCGGCATCGACCGCGTCATCGAATACGCGCATCGGATGGGCGTGCGCGCGCCGCTCGAAGCGAATCTTTCGCTCGCGCTCGGGACGTCCGGGGTGTCGCCGCTCGATCAGGCCGCCGGCTACGCGACGCTCGCCGATCAAGGCGTGCACATCGATCCGACGCCGATTCGCCTGGTGCGCGACAGTCTCGGAAACGTACTCGTCGACAACCGCGTGCCGGACGAGACCGAAGTCTTCGGCGCGGGCACGGCGTACCTGATGACCTCGATGCTCGAGGGCGTCATCAAAGAGGGCACGGGCTATCCCAACGCCGAGATCGGCCGGCCCGCCGCCGGAAAAACGGGAACGACCAGCGACTTCAAAGACGCCTGGTTCGTCGGCTACACGCCGGACCTCGTGACGGCCGTCTGGTTCGGCAACGACGATTCTTCACGAATGAACGAATCGTACGGCGGCAACGTTCCCGCGCGCACGTGGGCCCGCTTCATGAAAGCCGCGCTCAAAGGCGTGCCGCCGCACGAGTTTGCGTACCCCGCGACCGAAGTGCGCAAGCTCGCCTATTGCGGGCAGCCGAAGAAATACGAATACTTTCTCGAAGGGACGCAGCCGCGAACCGGTTGCGCGAGCGCCGGTTATGCGGGCCCTCCCCACACCGCGATGGCCGCGGCGCCGCCCGCGAACCCGTGACGCCGGCCCAAACGCCGGCGCGCGTCGTCGGCGTCGCGCGGCTCGCCGATTACCTCAAGCGCAAGCTGGAAAAGGACGTCCAGCTGCGCTCGGTCTCGGTGCGCGGCGAAGTTTCCAATGCGAGTACGGCGCGCTCGGGCCACATGAATTTCGACCTCAAAGAAGGCGACGCGATCCTGCGCTGCTTCGCGTGGCAGAGCGATCTCGCGCGCTTTCCCGCGTTCGGGAACGGAACCGCGATCGTCGCCACGGGTTCCGTCTCGACGTACGCGCCGAAGAGCACGTATCAGCTCGTCGTGCGAGCGATCGAACGCGAAGGCGTCGGCAACGTGCAGGCGCTCTTCGAAGAACGCAAGCGGAAGCTCGCGGCCGAAGGCCTGTTCGATCCCGCCCGCAAACGCGCGCTGCCCGCGTTTCCGTTTCGCGTCGCGCTCGTGTCGTCGCGCTCGGCGAACGGGGCGATCGACTTCGTGACGCTGCTGCGCGAGCGGGCGCCGCACGTGCGCATCGTCTGGTGCGAAACGTCCGTTCAGGGCCCGAACGCGCCCGCCGAGATCGTGGCGGCGCTCGGGCGCGCGTCGCGCGCCGACGTCGACGCGATCGTCGTCACGCGCGGGGGCGGTTCGTTCGAAGACCTCTTCGCCTTTAGCGATGAGAGCGTCGTGCGCGCGGTCGCGCGGGCCCGCCATCCCGTCGTTGCCGCGATCGGCCACACGGTCGACCAGCAGCTGTGCGATTTTGCGGCCGACGTCCACGTCGAGACGCCGTCCGCGGCCGCCAAGGCGATCGGCTCCGACATTCGCGATCTGCGTGCGCGGCTCGACGATCGCCAAGGGCGGGCGCGGGCGGCGTTGCGGTTGCGTCTCGAACGGCTGGGGGCGCGCTTGAACGCCGCGCTGCTCCGCTCGAAGCTGAGCGACCCGCGCACGTATCTCGCACCGCTCGCCCAGCGACTCGACGATTTGGACGCGGCGCTGGTCGACGCGGAGAGCGCGAGCCGCCGTTCGCGGGAGACGCGGTTGCGGGACGTGACGCGTCGCTTGGACGCGCAGGATCCGTCGCTGCGGCTCGCCGCGCGCGCGGCGACGTTGCGCGACGCAGCCGCCCGGCTCGACCGGGCTCTGGAACGCTATCTCGAACGCGTGCGTCGCTCGAGCGGCGCTGCGGCCGCGCGGCTGGAACCGGCGGCGCGCGGCGCGCTCGCTCGGATCGGACAAGGTCTGGCGTTGACCCGCGCCCACCTCGACGGCAACAACCCCGAAGCGATCTTGCAACGCGGTTATGCGATCGTGACCTACGGCGCCGCGATCGTGCGCGATCCCGCCGCGCTTCCGCCGGGCGCGCTCGTCACGGCGCAGGTGGCTCGCGGAACGTTCTCCGCGCGCGTCGAACGAAATGAGCAGGATGGCAACGAACGTATCGGGTGAATTCGAAACCGCGCTCAAGCGGCTCGAAGAAATCGTGGGGAAACTGGAGCGCGAGAGTGTCGGCCTCGACGAGTCGGTCGCGCTTTTCAAAGAAGGCAAAGGGCTCGCGCAGAAATGCGAGGCGTTGCTCAAAGACGCGCAGTCGTCGATCGAAGCGGCCGCGCGCGGCGCGATCGAACCGCAGCCCGACGACGATCCCGACCTCTGATGTCCGCGCGCACCGCCCAGCGTCTCGACGAAGCGGTCGCGGAACGCACCGGCGTCACGCGCTCGCGGGCGCGTTCGCTGATCATCGCCGGACGCGTTCGCGTCGACGGCCGGCCCGCGACGAAGCCCGGCGCCGCGATCGCTTCGGGCGCGGTGCTCGACGTCGCGCGCGCCCGCCCGTTCGTGAGCCGGGGCGGTGAAAAACTCGAAGGGGCGCTCGCTGCGTTCGGGCTCGACGTCACGGGGGCGCGGGCCCTCGACATCGGCGCGTCGACGGGCGGCTTCACCGACTGCCTGCTCCAACGCGGCGCGGCGCACGTGACCGCACTCGACGTGGGATACGGCCAGCTCGCGTTTTCGCTTCGCGACGACCCGCGCGTGACGGTCGTCGAACGCACGAATTTTCGGCTCGTGCAGCCGGGCTCGCTCGGCGAGCCGTTCGACGCGGTCACGATCGACGCGTCGTTCATTTCGGTCGTGACGCTGCTCGAACGCGCGCGCGCCTTTCTCGCGGACGGCGCGTCGATCGTCGCCCTCGTGAAGCCGCAGTTCGAGGCGGGTCGCGCGCGGCTCGGTGCGGGCGGCGTGGTCCGCGACGCGGCCGTGCACCGCGCGATTTTGGTGGAAGTGCGGGATGCGATCGCGGCGCTCGGACTCGCGCCCGTGCGCCTTTGTGCGAGCGCTCTGCGCGGTCCGTCGGGCAACGTCGAGTTCTTCACGCTGGTGCGACGTGACGGCCAAGCGTACGACGACGCGGCGATCGCGGCGGCGCTCGCTCAGGTGCCGGAATAGTGGACGCGCCGCCCGTCTCGGGCACGATCGCGCTGTACGTCGATCTCTTTCGCGGCCACGCGCGGCTGGCCGCGGCCGCGTATGCGGCGGCGATTCGCGGTGCGGGCTTTGCCGTCGCGCTGTGCGAGGATCAGGATCGCGAACTCGGCCTCGCGTCGTCGGGTGCCGTGCTCGAAGCCGCGGATCTGCTCGTGACGATCGGCGGCGACGGCACGCTGCTGCGGGCCGCGCAGCTGGCCGCGCCGCTGCGAATTCCGCTCCTCGGGATCAACACCGGGCGGCTCGGATTCTTGACGGAGATGGACGCGGACGGCGCCGTCGAGGCGTTGCCTGCGATCCTGCGCGCGGGCTTCGTGATCGACGAACGAACGGCGTTGCACGTGGAGGCCCACGGGCGGCTGCATTTCGCGCTCAACGACGTGGTCGTCAAACGGACGAGTCCGCGGATGACGCCCTTCCAATTGTCGGTCGACGGCAAGGGAGCCGCGCACGTGCCGGCCGACGGCATCGTCGTCGCTACGCCGACCGGGTCGACGGCGTATTCGCTTTCGGCCGGCGGACCCGTGATGGCGCCGACCGTCGATGCGTTCATCGTGACCGCGCTCCTGCCGCACACGCTCTTTTCGCGGCCGCTCGTCGTGCCGACGTCCTCGACGATCGAGATCGCGTGCGACGTCGAAACGACGGGCGGCATCGCGCTCGAAGCGGACGGGCAAACCGTCGACATGCTTCGCGGCGGCGAAAGCGTCCGCGTCACGAAATATCCGCTGAGCGTGCGTTTCGCGCGGCGCGAACCGCTCGATTTCTTCGCCGTTCTCGAAGGCAAGCTGCGCTGGAACGCGCCGGTCAAGTGAACGCGGCGCGGCTCGCGCGGCTCGAGATCGAGGACTTTTCACTCATCGAGCGTGCGTCGCTCGAGTTCGCGGAGGGTTTTACCGTGTGCAGCGGTGAGACCGGGTCCGGCAAGACGATGCTGTTGGGCGCGCTCGCATTCGTGCTCGGCGAACGCTCGTCCGCAGACGTGGTGCGGGCCGGCGCGACGCGCGCGCGGGTCACGCTCGAAGTGGATCCGGGCGACGCGCTGCGGGCGCGGCTCGCGAACGACGGATTCGATACGGAAGACGGCGAGGCTGCGATCCTCTCCCGCGAACTGCTCGCGAACGGCAAGTCGACGGCACGCGTGAACGGGACGCTTGCCACGGCGGCGCAACTGCGCGCGCTCGGCGATGCGCTCGTCGAGCAAATCGGGCAGCACGAACAGCAGCGGCTCCTCTCGGGTGCCTATCAACTCGACGCCTTGGACGCCTTCGCGGGCGCGGCGGCCCGGCAGCGGCGCGCGTCCGTCGCCCGCGCGTACGATCGGGCCGCGGCGCTCGAGGAGGAGCTCGCGGAGCGCCGGGCCGGCGCGGGCCGCGCGCTTGCGGAGCTGGAGTTCGCGCGCTTCGCGGCGAGTGAGATTGCGGCCGCAGCGCCCGTTCCGGGGGAGGATGAGGCGTTGCGCGAGCGGCGCGACTATCTCGCAAACGCCGAACGCATCGGGGGCGCGCTCGCCGGCGCCCACGCCGCCGTCGGCGACGGCGAAGGGTCGGCGGTCGAAACGCTCGGCGCGGCGGCCGCGGCGCTCGCCGCGGTCGCCCGCTACTCACCGGAGCTGGCCCGGATCGCCGCGGCGCTCGCAGCGTTACAGAGCGACGCGACCGACGCCGCGGTCGCGCTCGCGCGGCAACTCGAGGCGACGGAATTCGACGCGGGCGAACTCGAAAGCGCGACCGCGCGACTCGACCTGCTGGAGAAGCTCAAGAAGAAGTACGGCGGGTCGATCGCGGCCGTGCTCGCCGCGCGGGAACGCTATGACGAAGCGGTCGCACGCGAGGCAACGCGCGACGAGCGCGATGCCGCACTCAACGTCGAACTCGACGCCGTGCGTTCGGCGCTCGCTGCCGAAGCGACGGCTCTGAGCGCGCTGCGCAGCGCGGCCGCGCGCGAACTCGAGTCACGCGTCGCGGCCGAACTCGCGAGCCTCGCGATGCCGGCGGCCCGCTTTGCCGTCGTGCTCGAAGCGCTGCCGGCGCCGGGTCCGGGCGGCGCCGAGCGCGCCTACTTCGCACTCTCGCCGAACCCGGGAGAGCCGGTGCGGCCCATCGCCCGCGCGGCGTCCGGCGGCGAACTCTCGCGCGTGCTGCTCGCACTCGTCGCGGTGCTCGCGGATCGGCGCGACCGGACGGCGCTGGTATTCGACGAAATCGACGCGGGCATCGGCGGAGCGACGGCCGGCGCCGTCGGCCTGCGCCTCGGCGCGCTCGCGCGCTCCGCGCAGGTCCTGTGCGTGACGCACCTCGCGCAGATCGCCGCGTGGGCCGACCGGCACTACGTGCTGCGAAAACGCGTTCGGGGCGCGACGACGCTCGTGGAAGTGGTCGCGCTCGACGACCCGCGTTCCGTCCTCGAAGAGATCGCGCGGATGCTTTCCGGCAGCGCGGCGACGGTCGCGCTCGAACACGCCCAGACGCTCGTGCGCGACGTGCGCGCGGCGAAGTCCGCGGGCGGCAAACGGCGGGCGCGCGTGGCGAGCTGAGACGCTTGGCCCCGCAGGTATCGCTTCGCCGGCCGCACGAAGCGTCGGCCGATGTCCAAATTACTCGTGGCGGCGTCGCCCGACGGCGATGCCATGCAGCGCGAAGTCTACGAAACCGCGCTCGCCCTGCGGGAACGGCACGAACTGCTCGTCCTCGCGGCGCCGGCCGAATGCGACCGCTATCGGCGCGCGGGCATCGCTTGCCGTAAATTTCGCCCCGCCGGAATCGCCGGGATGGCGATGGCGATCTCGGGGCTGCGCAAGGCGATCGTGGCCTTCGCTCCCGACGTCATCCACGCGCACGGTTTTCCGGCCGTCGCGGCGGTGCTCGGCACGGTTCCGTCGTCGCTCGCGAAACGGACGATCGCGACGTTCCACGATCCGCAGCGCGATCGCGAGTTGCCGCGGAAGCTCGTCGAGCGAAAACTGCCGGGCTATCTCCGGCGCGCGGCGACGCTGACGGTCGCGTATCCGTCGCTCGCGGCGCAGCTCGAGGAGCGCTTGGGACTGTCCCGCGGAACGATGGTCGTGATTCCGCACGGCGTCGACGTGGATCTCGGCGCGGCGCCGCTCGGGCGGCCGCCCGCGCGACCGGGTCCCATCGTCGGTTGGAACGGCCGGCTCTCCGCGGACCGTTCGTGGGAAGTGATGATCGATGCGTTCGCGCTCGTGCGCGGCGTGCTGCCGGACGCGCGGCTGGAAATCGCCGGCAGCGGGCGCGCGCGTCAGTTCATCGCCGCCTACGTGCGCGAGAAGAAATTGACCGGCGTCGTGACCTTTCGGGGGGACGTGCCGCCACGCGAGCTCTTTGCGACGATCGATCTGCTCGCAATTCCGATTTCGCGCGATGCGCTGCCGCACGCGCCGCTCGAAGCGCTGACGGCGGGCATGCCGATCGTCGCGGCCAACCTGGGCGCGCTCGCCGACGTCCTCGCGCCCCAAGAGACGGCCTGGCTCGTACCCGACGATGCCGAGGGTTTTCGCGACGGCATCCTCGACGCGTGGTCGCGCATCGACGAAGCCTGGAGGGGCGCGGCCGCCGAACGCGACGCCGCGCGCGCGACGTACGCGCGCGACGTCGTGCGCGACGCCTACGAAGCGCTCTACGCGCGCGTGCCGAGCGCGCTCGCCAAGAACGATGCGGTCTCGGCCCAGGCCGCCGCCGTTACGGCGGGCACGTAGCTCTCGCGATCCTGCGACGCGAATCCGTGGCCCGCGCCCGGATAGACGTGCACGGCCACGTCCTTCTTCGCCGCTGCGAGCGCCTCGGTTAAGCGCGCGATCTCGTCGGGCGGAATGCCGCCGTCGTCGGCGCCGTAGATCAAGAGCAGTTTGGCCGTGACCTCGGGCGCGCGGCCCGTGAGAATCGCGCGCCCGAGTCGCGGTTCCACGGGCGCGATGCCGCCGCCGTAGAAAGAAACGGCGGCACCGATCTTCGCGCCGAACTCGGCGGCGGTCAAGAACGCGAGCCGGCCGCCCATGCAGAACCCGACGACGCCGTACGCATCGTGCCGCACCGCAGCGTGCGCGTCGAGGAACGCAAGCGCCGCGCCGATGTCGGCAAGAAATCCATCGTCGCCGATGCCTTGAATTTTCTTCGCGACCTTCGGAAACTCGTCGTACGTATAGATCTCGCCGCGGTAGAAGTCGGGCGCAAGCGCGACGTATCCGAGCGCAGCCAGCCGGTCGCATTCGCTCTTCACATAATCGTTGAGTCCGAACGCCTCCATGTAGAGCAACACCGCGGGATGGGGACCGGCGCCGGCAGGGACGGCGAGATACCCGCGCAGCCCCGCACCAATTTCAACGAATGAATCTGAAACAGCCACATTTTTCCTTAACGGGATCGGTCATGTTTTTTCACGGCAACCGGTGAATCTTTAGGACGTTGGTTCCGCCGGCGCCGACCGGCATGCCGGAGGTGATGGCGATGATCTCGCCGCTTTCGGCCAGATTCTCGCGAAGCATGCGCGCTTCGACGACGTCGATCAGCGTTTCGAAATAACGGTACGCCTCCACGACCAGGGCTTCGACGCCCCAGATCAACGAGAGCCTGCGCGCGACTTCGACGATCGGCGTCATGGCGACGATGCGCGCGCGCGGGCGAAACGAGGAGATGTGACGCGCGGTGTTGCCCGTCGTGGTTCCCGTGACGATGAACGTCAGGCCGAGTTCCTCCGCCATCTGCGACGCGCCTTCGGCGATCGACGTCTCGACGGAACGCACCGCGATCTCCATGCGCCGTCCGCGCAGTTCCTCGTGCGGATACTCGCGTTCGATTTCGCGGGCGATCGTGGCCATCGTGCGCACGGCTTCGACGGGATACGCGCCGCGGGCGGTTTCGCCCGAGAGCATCACGGCATCGGTGCCGTCGATGATCGCGTTCGCAACGTCGGTCGCTTCGGCGCGCGTCGGGCGCGGCGATGAGATCATCGATTCGAGCATCTGCGTTGCCGTAATGACCGGTTTCGAGACGCGATTGGCGCGCGCGATCAGGTCTTTCTGCGCGAGCGGGACGCGCTCGAGTGGGATCTCGATGCCGAGGTCGCCGCGCGCGACCATGATGCCGTCCGCCGCATCGACGATCTCGTCGATCGCGTCGAGCGCTTCGTGCTTCTCGATCTTCGCGATGACCGGGACGTTCTTGCCGCGTTCGGCGATGAAGCGTTTGACGCGGCGCACGTCCTCGGCGGTCTTGACGAACGACACCGCCACCCAGTCGACGCCCGCATCGAGGCCGAACGCGAGATGTTCGAAGTCGCGATCGGTGACCGCGTCGATCGACAGCGTCCCGTCGGGGTAGTTGATGCCTTGTTGCGAGCGCAGTTCGCCGCCGACTTCGACGCGCGTTTCGACGCGATCGTCGGTCTTCGAGAGGATACGTAGCGCGATCGCGCCGTCGGCGAGATACAGGCGCTTGCCGACTTCGACGTCGCGCGCCAAGCCTTCGTACGCGGCCGAGACCGCTTCGAACGTACCGTCGATCGGGTGCGTGACGAGGGCAAAGTTCGCGCCGTTTTCGAGCCGCACGCTCTCGAGGTTTCCGGCGAGCGGACCCGTTCGTACTTTGGGCCCCGGCAGATCTTGCAGGATCGCGAGATGCGATTTCGTTTCGAGGGCGATGCGGCGCAAGTCCGCGATCGTGGCCGCGTGCTGCTCGTGCGTGCCGTGCGAGAAATTTAAGCGTGCGACGTTGAGCCCCGCAGCAACCAGTGCCGTCAGCGTCGCGGGATCGCGCGACGCCGGTCCGATCGTCGCGACGATCTTCGTTCGCTTGCGTGCGCGTTCCAACATTCGCAAATCGGCGTTCGAACGAAGTGTGGGGCGGGCCTTGCGCGAAGAGAAGTTTCATGACGTCGCCACGCGGACGCCGCAAACTTCAAAGGCGTCGACGTTACGCGTTCGCGTACCTCGCTTCGATCGTCATCCATCTGATCGTCGGCTCGTTTTTCGCGGTGCGTTTTCTCATGCCGCCCGGCGGAGCTCCGGCGGCGAACGAGGCGGTCGCGGTCACCGAAGATCGCGCGGCCCCGGGCCGGCCGCTCACGCTCGATTCGCCCGCGCCGCTCCCGCCGCAGACGCCGCCGCCCACCGCTGCTCCGGTCACGCCCGCTCCGGTCACGCCGGCTCCGGCGGCGGCCGCGACATCGACGGCCCCGCCGCGACCGGCTGCCGTCGTCGCGGTGCGCCCGACACCCGCACCCGCGCCCGCGGCGACGATCGTTCCGCCGATCGTGCGGCGGCCGCGACCCGCGCGCAGGCCCATCGCTCGGAGCGCCCCCCGCCGGCCCGAGCTCGCGAAGACGGCGACCGACGGAACCCCGGAACCGCAACGGATCACGGTCTTGGCCCCGATCGTCACGCCGCGTCCCGAGCCCTCGCCGACGCCCGCGACCCCGCCGCCCTCACCGCCGCCGACCGCCGCGCCGACGCCGGCCCCGACCGCGGTTCCCACGCTGCCGCCGACTGCGGTTCCCACGCTGCCGCCGACTGCGGTTCCCACGTTACCGCCGACTGCGGTTCCGACGCTGCCGCCGACTGCCGCACCGACGATCGCGCCGACGCGCCCGCCGACGGCCGTGCCGACGCGTCCGCCGACACCGCAAACCACGCCGCTGCCGGCCGCGGCTCGCGCCGTCGCCATCGTGCCCCCGCGAACTGCCGAGCCGACATTGCGGCCGACCGTCGCACCGGCGACGCCGCCGACGGCAGCCCCCACCGCCCGCCCGACGGCCGCACCCACCGCGCCTCCCACGGCGGCGCCAACCCTCCGCCCAACCGCCGTTCCGACCGCGACTTCCACAGCGGCGCCGACCGCCGGCCCGACAGCCGTCTCGACCGCTCGGCCGAGCGCCGCACCCAGCATTGACGCGGCGCAAGCCGCTCGGGCAGCGGCGCGCCCGGCCGCGGCCTCGACTGCGGCGCCGGAAGCGCGTGCATCCGAGCCCTCCGCGAGCGTCGCGGGTGGCCCCAATAACGCGAAAGCCCGGTCGCATTCCGTCGAGGCCGCTGCCGCGAACGGGCCGTCGGGCAGCCAAAGCGCCGCGAACCCGTCGTCTTCGGCCGCCTCTCCAGCGGGCGGCACCCGTAGCGGCGATGCCGTGGGCGCCGGCTCGCCGAACGGGAGCGCCGCGGGCGGCGGCCCGCACGCAGCCGAGAGCTCCGCGGGCTCCGCCACGACGGCCTACACGCCGAGAGCGGGCGCGCCGTCCGCGTCCGGCTCGAGCGACGCGCTCGACCGCCTCAACGGCCGGCTCAACGCCGAACTCCCCTCGGGCGATCCCGTTTCGTATTCGCGCAAGCACTACGAGAACGATCTGAACGCTGCGGTCTCCCAAGCGGAGGAGGCGTATTTCAAAGCCGCGGCGCCGCCGCCGTCCGTGCTCGCGAAGGCGATCGACATCGTCAAACAGCGAAGTTTGCTCGGCCCGCCGACGATCGTCTACATCCTCAAGCGTCAGCGCATTCTCGGCATCGAAATCTGCACGGGTTGGCAAATCGAAGAGACGGTGTCCGGTCCGCAGGGCGGCTACACGTTCGGTCCCTGCTCGGGCGAAAAATTCTCGCCCTCCGGCGGCCTCCCGACCCTGCCGCCCAAACGCCCCGAACCATGACCGTCTTGCGCGGACGCGAGGAGCGACGTATCGTAACTAGGCGTGCGAATTTGTCCGGGGAGGTCTACCCATGCGAGCTCCGCTGAATGCGCTGGAATACCGCCGCGCCGAGGGCATCTCGGGTGGGCGCCGTGCGGGGCTGCTGTTCGCCCGCGTCGTCCGCTTGTTGGCCCGGCTCTTCCGCTCGCAGCGCCGCAGGCCATCGCTTGGCCACCGGCGCGATGACGATCCGGGCTTCGCTGCCGGCGACCGCTCGCCGCTGATCCCGCGCCCGCCCGTGCTCTCCGGCTCGGCCGCACTGTCTCCCCCTGCCCCCCTTTGACAGGCTCGGGTGACAGGCTCAGGCCGGTGAGTCACCCTGAGCTTGTCGAAGGGCGCTTGACGGGGGCTTTAGTTGCGCGATGGTCGCGGCGCATGGTATAGTCGTAGACGGTAGTCTAGTAAAAGCGTGGGCCTGTCCCGCGCTTCGTTGTTGTACGGAGTGTCGTCTGAGTCTAGTCGAAGCGTTCGAAAGCGCGGCGAACGCGCTGCCGTTCGAGGAAGAGTTCCGGGACGTCGAGATCGTGTCGCATCGCGCGCGCCGCCAGGGTCGAAGCGTCGAATTGTCGCTGACGGTCGATCGCTCCGGAACCGCAGTCGATTTGGCGTTTTGCGAACGCGTCGCGGCGCGCTTGAACGCGGCACTCGATGCCGAAACCGACCCCTATACCCTCGAAGTGGAATCGGCCGGGCTCGAGCGGCCCTTACTCAAACCGGCCGACTACGAGCGTTTCCGGGACCGCAACGTCGTGGTGACCACGTCGCTCGCTATCGCAAACGAGTACACGCACCGGGGAAAACTCTTGGGGGTTCGCGGCAACGCCGTAATCCTCGCGCGCGAGACCGGCGAACTGCCGATTCCGCTCGAAGTGGTGAAGGCCGCCAAGATCGAGTACGACTACCGAGCCGATTTGAAACGCGCGAAACGCGAAAGACGAGAGAAACGCTGATGGCTGCTAAGACTGCGAAGGCGCAAGCCGACGAACCCACCCTGCGCGAATCGCTGCGCCTGCTGCAGGGTGAGCGCGCTATTCCGTTCGAGATGCTCCTCGAGGCGCTCGAAGCGGCGCTGATCTCGGCGTACAAGAGAAACTACGGCGGTGAAGCGAACGCGATCGTCGCGATCGACCGCGATACCGGCGAGTACAAGGTTTACCATCGCCGCACCGTCGTCGATGAAGTGACGGATCCCAAACTGGAGGTCACGCGCAAGGAAGCGGGCGCCAAGTACGAGCCCGGCGACTTCTTCGATACGGAAGTCGCGCCCAAAGAATTCGGCCGCATCGCCGCTCAGACCGCGAAGCAGGTCATCGTGCAGCGCATCCGCGAGGCGGAGCGCGATACGATTTTCAACGACTACAGCCAGAAGCTGCACGACCTCGTCAGCGGCACGGTTCAACGCTACGAGCAACGCAACATGTTCGTCGATCTGGGTAAGGCGGAAGCCCTCTTGCCGCTTTCCGAACAAGTGCCGCGCGAGAATTTCCGCATCAACGACCGCATTCTCGCTTTCGTGCTCGACGTTCGCAAGACGAACAAGGGCCCGCAGATCGTCCTCTCGCGCGCGGCCGAAGGCCTCGTGCAGCGGTTGCTCGAGCGCGAGGTGCCCGAGATCGAAGACAACATCGTCGAGATCATGGCGATCGCTCGCGAACCCGGCAGCCGTTCGAAGGTCGCCGTGCACTCGCATCGCGCCGACGTCGACGCGGTCGGCGCGTGCCTCGGCCCGAAATCCAGCCGTATCGCGAACGTCTCGGACGAACTCCGGGGCGAGAAGATCGACATCATTCGCTGGTCGGGCGACATCGTGAGCTTCATCAATAACGCCCTTGCGCCGGCCAAGGTGCTTTCGGTCGAACTCTTCGAAGACGAGGGCGTGGGGCTCGTTACCGTGCCCGACTACCAGCTCTCGCTCGCGATCGGCCGCGAAGGTCAGAACGTCCGTCTCGCCGCGCGCCTGACCGGCTGGCGGCTCGACATCACGAGCGAGGCGGAAGCCGAGGAGACGCGCGCGCGCTACCTCGCCGAACGTGAGGAGCGCTACGCGGTCACCGCCGCGCCCGCCGAAGAGTACGACGGCGACGAGATCGCGGCCGAGGAAGCCGACGGCGAGCCGTCGATCGACCCGGAACTGATCCGCAAGCTCGAGGAATTCAAACGGCAGATGTTCGACCCGGCCCATCGCACGGAACCCGAGGCACCAAGCGAATAGCGCCGCACGTCCCGACCCGGCAATGCGTGGCATGTCGCACCCGCGCCCCGCAGGCCACGCTGCTCCGGTTCGTCCGGGCGGCCGACGGCTGGATTCGCGATGCGGCGCGTTCGCGCGCGCCGGGTCGGGGCGCCTATCTGTGCTCGAAACGGTGCGCCGAGCGCGTCGCCCGCCACAAGCGTTACCCGGGGCTGGCGCGAGCGGCCGAAGGCGCTATTTGGAACGACCCATCCGGCCTTTGCGAGGGCGAGACCGGACGTGTATGATAGTCGGGTTCCCCCCTGAACGCGCACGGGCGCGATCCGGAGCAATGTACATGAATAAGTAGGACCGTCCCGAGCGCAGCCGTCGCGGATGCGATCGGGTTTTGAGAAGGACGATATGGCAACCGGTAAAGTGCGAATTTTCGAGTTGGCGAAAGAACTCGGTCTGTCCTCAAAGGATCTGATCGGGCTCTTCGATCGCTTGGGACTCGAAGCAAAGAATCAACTCAGCGTGGTCGACGACCCGATCGCCGACCTCGTGCGCGGCGTTCTTCTCGGCGGATCCTCGAACAAAGGCGCGGCTAGAGCGTCGGGCGGCGGTACGGCCGTCGCGGCACCGCCCCCCGCGCCCGTCGCCGCTCCTGCGGAACCGAAGGCGGCGCCGGCGTCGCGCGCCGTGGTGCCCGAGGCGCCCCCCGAAGCGGTGCCCACGCTCAAGCCCGTGACCTCGTCGCCGCGCCGCACGAAGGCCGCCGTGGCGCCGGCACCGGCGGAAGCCGCGGCCGCACTGGGCGCCGAATCCGCGCCCAATGGTGCTTCGACTCCCGCCGCGGCCCCGAAAGGCGTGTCCAAGGCCGGCGCTTCGCACAAGTCGACGGCAGCTCCGGCCGCCGAAGCAGCCCCGCCGGCCGAAGCGGTCATCTCCGCACTCGCCGCCTCGGGCGTCGTCGATGGGACGGCGGTGCCGGCGGTCGAGGAACCGAACGCTTCCGGTACCGAGACCGCGACCTCGCCGGCGGCCCCCGCCGCCGAGGCGCCCGCGGCCCCGGTCGAGGCCGCCCCGCCGGCTTCCAAGTCGCCCGGTACCGGCAGCACCCGGCCGGCGAGCCCCGCCCCGCGCCTGATCGGTACGCCCGCACCGCGCGTGGTCGCCACCCCGACTCCGCGCACGGGTCCGCCCGTTCCGCGTTCCCCGGGTTCGCCGCCACCTCGGCTCGTGGGCTCGCCGCCGCCCCGCCAGGCGCCGGCCGCGAGTACGCCGATGCCGCCCAAGCCGCGGATGCCCGCGGCGCCTGCCGACAATTCACCCGTTCCCACGCTCCGCCCGGTTCCCGCCGGACAATCGTCGATCGTCACGCCGCGCCCGCAACCGCAAGCGCCCCAGGCGCCGAGCGGGGTGGCCGCGTCCGCCAGTCCCGGTCCGCAGACCGGGTTGCCCGGGCGGCCCGGCGTCGCTCCGCGCCCGGGTCAGCCCGGCGTGCCCGGCCAGGGCTATCGCCCCGCGCAGCCGGCCCAGCTTCCGCCGAACGCCGGCATGCCCGGCACGCCGGCCGGCCGGCGTCCCGTCGGCAACGGTCCGTTCCGTCCGCTCACGCCGCCTCCGGGCGGGGTTGGGGCGGGGAACGGCGCGCGGCCGTTCACGCCGCGGCCGCCGGGTGCGCCCGGCGCGCCGATGACCCAAGGCGGTCCGACGCCGAGTTCCGGCGGCGGCCCGCGCGGCCCGCACCGTCCGGGCGATCGCGACCGCAACGGTGCGAAGAAGGACCGCGAGACGGAGATGCTCCTCGAGAAGGAGCGTCAGCGCAAGAAGCGCGGCGGCTCGCTCGAGACGCCCGTGGCCTCCAGCGTTCTCGAAACGATCGAGATCCCGGACGTCCTGACGGTCCAGGAACTCGCCACGTCCATGATCATCCCGGCGAAAGACGTCATCAAGGAGCTCATCAAGATGGGCACCATGGCGACGATCAATCAGAATATTCCGGCCACCGTCGCGCAGAACGTCGCGAAGAAGTTCGGCTTCAACGCGGTCATCAAAGAGGCCGGCGAAGAAGTGGTCGTCGAGCAAGAAGAAGACCGCGCCGAGTTGCTCACGCCGCGTCCGCCGGTCGTGACCGTGCTCGGACACGTCGACCACGGCAAGACGTCGCTGCTCGACCGGATCCGTTCCGCCAGCGTCGCCTCGGGCGAGGCCGGCGGGATCACGCAGCGGATCGGCGCCTACACGGTCGATCGCGGCGATCAGAAGGTCACGTTCATCGACACGCCCGGTCACGAAGCGTTCACGGCGATGCGCGCGCGTGGAGCCAAGGTCACCGACGTCGCGATCCTCGTGGTCGCCGCCGACGACGGCGTCATGCCGCAAACGCTCGAAGCGATCTCGCACATCAAAGCGGCGGGCGTGCCGATCGTCGTCGCCATCAATAAGATGGATAAGGAAGACGCACAGCCCGATCGCGTGAAATCGCAGCTCTCGGAACAGGGCTTGCAGCCCGTCGAATGGGGCGGTAAGACCGAAATGGTGCCGGTCTCGGCGCGCACGGGCGAAGGCATCGAGCAACTTCTCGAAACGGTCTTGCTCGAAGCCGAATTGCGCGACCTCAAGGCGAACAAGACGCGGCGCGCGCAAGGCGTCGTGATCGAATCCGCCCTCGATAAGGGCCGCGGCGCGGTTGCGACCGTGCTCGTGCAGAACGGCACCCTTCGCACGGGCGACGTCGTCGTGGTCGGCAGCGCGTTCGGGAAGATCCGCGCGCTGGTCGACGACAAGGGCAAGCAGGTCAAGAAGGCCGGTCCCTCCATCCCGGTCGAGATCATGGGTCTCTCCGAGGTGCCGAGTGCCGGCGACACGCTGATGGTGGTCTCGGACGAGCGCGTCGCGCGCGAAGCCGCGGCCAAGCGTTCCACGCGCCGCAAAGACGTCGCGATCGCCGCGACCAACGGCCCGCGCGTCTCGCTCGAAACGTTCATGAACACGCCCGCCGACGGCGCGCGCAAGAACCTCAACCTCATCCTCAAGGCCGACGGCCAAGGTGCGGTCGAGGCGTTACGCTCGCGGCTCGAAGGTCTCTCGAACGCGGAAGTGGATCTGCGCGTCATCTACGCCGGCGTCGGCGCGATCACGCCGAACGACGTCAACCTCGCGAGCGCGTCGAACGCCGTGCTGATCGGGTTCAACATCCGGCCCGACGAAACGGTCAAACGCCTGGCGGAAAACGAGCAGGTCGACATCCGCTTCTACAACGTGATCTACGACGTGGAGAACGATCTCAAGAAGGCCATGCTCGGGATGCTCGCGCCGAAGTACCGCGAGATCATCCTCGGTCGCGCCGAAGTACGCGAGGTCTTCAAGGTCTCGAAGGTCGGGACGATCGCGGGTTGCTACGTGCAGAGCGGCAAGCTCACGCGCAATGCGAAGGTCCGGATCCTGCGCGATTCGGCCGTCGTCTTCGAGTCGGAACTCGAGTCGCTACGGCGCTTCAAGGACGACGTCCGCGAAGTGGCCGAGAACTTCGAGTGCGGCGTGCAAATCGCAAAGTTCTCCGACCTCAAGGAAGGCGACGTCATCGAAGCCTTCGCCTCCGAACTCGTCGCGCCGGAACCGGTTCCGGCGTAACGGGTTCCGGGGCGCGGCGCGGAGCGCGTCACTCCTTTTCGGTCTGCTCGGCGTGACAAAGCAAGAGCTTCCCTTCTTAGCTTATATACCCGTACCGAGCGGTTTCGCGGATCGCCGGCTTTTCCGATAGAGCTGCCATAAGGTGTTGCATGACAGGAGAAGGTTGAACGAGTAAAAGGCTGCTTCCAGCCAATCTTCTCGCCCATGCGATTGAATGAATTGCGGCAGCACCTCCGCGACCATGTAGACGAACGAGGGGATGGATAGCGTCGTCGCGACCGCCGGAAGATAGCGAGCCCGCATTAGCGCCGTGCGGAAACTCGGCCGATCTTGCCCGCGATGCCCCGCGAGTGCGATGCGAAGTGCTCTATAGCAGAGCACCGCGATAGAGCACACCGCCGCCAGCACGAACACATCAAGCCAGAACGCGGCGAGGTTTGGGAGCCCCGGCAATCGGACGAGCCATCTTCCGAGTCCAACAAAAGCCACTAGGGCGACGCAAACCGTGCCGAGCAGACCCGCGTACGCCAATTCTGCGGCGATTACCGTCGGTGGCTCCTCATTTGAAGGTCGGTTCGGCTTCTCTTTGTCACTCACAGAGGCGACCGATGAAATTACTCATTGCGCGTCAAATGTTCCGCATATTCGTCGCGCAAGACTCGTTTGAGGATCTTGCCGGCCGTGTTGCGCGGGAGGGCCGCGACGAAGAAGATGCGTTTGGGAACCTTGAACGGCGCGAGTTCGCCTCGGGCGTACTCGATGAGCGCCGCTTCCTCGACCGCGCCGCCGTCGCGTAGCACGACGATGGCCGCGACCGCTTCGACCCATTTGGGATGCGGCAGCGAGACGACCGCGGCTTCGGAGACGGCAGGATGTTTGAAGAGCACGTCTTCGACCTCGCGGCTCGAGACGACGACGCCGCCCGTGTTGATCACGTCTTTGATGCGGTCGGTGATCGTGATGTAGCCTTCCTCGTCGCGCCAGCCGACGTCGCCGGAGTGGAACCAGCCGCCTTCGAAGGCCTCGGCCGTCGCTTCGGGTTTATCCCAATAGCCGATCATCAGCTGCGGCGAGCGATGCACGACTTCACCGCTTACCCCCGGCGGCACGTCGTTCATTTCGGGATCGACGATGCGGGTCTCGACGTTATAGACGGGCCGGCCCGCAGACGCTGGGCGCGCCGTGTGTTCTTCGGGACGCAGCACGGTCGCGAGCGGCCCGATCTCGCTTTGGCCGTAGAGATTGTATGGGGCCGCGCGCGGCAAACGCTCGCGCAATTCTTCGAGGACGGGCACGGGCATGATCGACACGCCGTAATAGATCTTCTCGAGGCTCGTGAGGTCGCGCGCCGCGAAATCGGGATGGCGGAGCAACGCGATCCAGCCGGTCGGCGGCGCGAAGAACGAGGTGATGCGTCGCTCCTCGATGAGGCGCAGGCATGTCGCGGGATCGAGGCCGGTCACGAGCGTGATCGACGCGCCGAGCAGCAATTGCGGCATCAAGAAGCAGTGCATCTGCGCGGAATGATAGAGCGGAAGCGCCGCGAGCACGACGTCGTCCGAGCGATGGTCGGCTTCGACGATGCAACTCTCGTATTCCGCGAGCAGCCCGCGGTGCGTCAGCATCGCGCCCTTCGGTGCGGCGGTCGTGCCGGAGGTGTAGAGTAATTGCGCGAGGTCCGCTTCCGTGGGCGGTTCTGCGCACGTGTATGCAGCCTCGCTTTCGGCTGCCTCCAGAACATCGAGGGCTTCGCCCGTCCCGGCAAATCGTCCGCGGACACTTACGCGCAGAGAATCGCTAGCGGCGACGACCGTCTCTGCGAGGTCCACGTCATAGACGAGCGCCGATGAGCGCGATTGCGTGACGATGTACGCGAGTTCGGGCGGCGTCAGTGCGTAGTTGATCGGGACGTGCACGAAGCCGCCGCGCACGCACGCGAGCCAGAGCAGCACGTACGCGTCGGAATTGCGACCGTACCCTGCAACGCGGTCGCCGCGCTCGATGCCGAGCGATTCCAAGCGCGCCGCGACGCCGCCGGCGGCCTCCCAGA
>Ga0116227_10007453_pt1 | contig 21332 bp, 18 predicted proteins | sample S1TSphgellanicum_FD_89693 | JGI IMG/M metagenome (GOLD analysis project Ga0116227, IMG submission 89693) | Host-associated microbial communities from peat moss isolated from Minnesota, USA - S1T2_Fb - Sphagnum magellanicum MG | ecosystem: Host-associated > Plants > Peat moss > Unclassified...
TACTTGAGGAGTGAGAGTTTGTCCGTCCGTCCGGAAGTACGGACAAACCGGACGGACGGACAAAAGCGGACAAGATTTTTTATGCTTTATGAAATAACGGGAGGGTTATGCTTATTACAAATACAAAGAATATTATTTATTATTAAAGAATAATCTTTATTAAAGATTTGTAAGTTATTGATATATAGATGGAAATTTATTTAATCCCGCGTCATTGCGAGGAGGAACGATGTGGCAATCCCCGACACGCAGATCGTTAATGCTTATCTCTTCGCCCTGTACAGTTAGGGATTGCCACGCTATCGCTCGCAATGACGCTTGGTGAGAAAAGGGTGTCCGCAGGTGTCCGTACTTCCGGACGGACGGACAAAACACAAACGAGCGCCTCAGCATGACAGCCTGCGCACGCTAAGTTCATCATCCCGTCATCCCGAACTTGTTTCGGGAACCCATCATAACGGTAACCAGCATGATGGCTACTTAGCTGGTGGGATGCTGAAACAAGTTCAGCATGACGGTTTGAGATTGCAGTTTGCGTTAGGGATAGCAACGCCCTTCGACTACGCTCAGGGTGACAATCGCACACCTCGCGCAGTATGAGTGGATAGCCCGACCGGAGGGAACGCCCCAATGCTGGCGTATCGCGTGTGCCCCAACCCTGAAAGCGTCCGCTTTGTCCGCATCACCTTCTCTTCCGGACGGACGGACAAAACAAAAGCCTGCTATTGTTGATTAGCAGGCTTTTTGTTTACAGGTTGCGGAGAGGGAGGGAATTGTATATTTCCAAAACCGATTTGAATGTCAATATGTTAAGCGGATTTTATTTCTTACTCACCGAAATACTCACCACTTTTTTGTACAGATTAATTGCAAATCTTATGAAGTAAAAGTAAGCAATTGGAGTAAACTTTACAAGACACACCCAAATAAGCCTTAATCATTTTCGAATTAATCCTAATTATGATTCGATTTAAAAAGACCTCAGAATAGTTACGATACTTGTTCAATCAAATTTCATAAGATATACTTTAGTATATTTTTGTTGCGTTATAACTTTTAAAATCATGTTTGCTAATATGCGAATCCGAAATTTTCTTCAGTCTATTTTCCGTGCAATTCTTCTGTGTATTACCCTGGCGACCATCAGCTTCCACAGCCTTGCCCAAACCAATGATAAAATCGATGCTGTAGAAAAAAAAAGTCAAGTCCAACATAAATATGGACTCGACCCGACCACCGCGTTGCCAAGCCGTATAGGAGAAACTCCAACTGATGTGATCAAAATGTTTAAAGAAGCGGGCATGTCACCAACTAAACATCAACTGAACCCGGCAGAGCGTCTTCAGGTCGAACATGCATTTGCTGCGTTGCCTCCCTTGCATCAAAGGGTCCTGAAAGAACATCTACGCAGTATCAGTTTCTTGGATAATATGCCAAATACGGCCTTAACTTCAATTGTGAATACAGGTGACACTTACCGGCTTTATGATATTACATTCCGGGCGGAAGTACTTCGGCAAAACGTTTCACAGTGGCTTACGGAAAAGGAGCGTTCTTGTTTTGCAGCTAATAGATCAACTTTGAGTGTATCCGTAGTGGCAGGTACGTTGGATGCCATCGTATATATATTGATGCACGAAGCAACACATGTTGTTGACGGATCTCTTGACTTATTAGCCGGCGATCTCAACATGCAAACACTTACTGACTCCACTAAAAGCACATTTACAACGAGAGTTTGGACTGACCGGATTGTTTTTGCCCCTCAATACAAGCATACGATATTGGACAGTACCCGTTACCGCAAAGGGGGCAAAATAATTCCTATAGATAGCGCGGGTTTCGTGTACCGGGCATTGGAGCGTACCCCATTCGTTTCATTATATAGCACCAGTAGCCAACATGAGGACATTGCCGAATATCTTACGGTTTATCATTTTACACAAAAGTTAAAACAGCCCTTCCAAATTATTATTCGTGATAATGAAAAGAAAGTGTTTGTTTTTGAACCGATGAAATCAAAACTCACGAAAAGGCGGATGCGCTACATGCGGATTTTTTACCGCGAAACGGTTCCAGTATGAGCCTGGCGAAGCGGGTATAGTCAGCAACAAGTCAAATGGCGGGACAATTAAATTAATATTGGTAAAAATATAAACCATCTGTAGTCAGTACTACAGATGGTTTATATTCATAGTATTGATTATTTATTCATTATCACACCGACCGCCAGTTTAGTAGTGGTATCCGTAGCAGATTTTAATCCTTTTGCAATTACTGTGTAGATTTTTCCTTGCTCGAGCCTATACTTGAGTGAGGTAGCCACCGATGTTTTCGTGCTATCTGAAATCGAAAAACCAATAGCAGTCGATGGGTTTACCTGTACAAAAGCGGTATTAGATCTAAACGAGGTCTTGGTAAATATCGCAGAGGTATCACCTAATATACTTAGATCCAATGATCCTGCATCCGGGCTCAGGTTAATAAACCTGATCTTTGCTTTACCTGCAACCGGCATAGAGAGGTCGTCTTCCGTTAAAAGTAAATTGGCTTTCGAAGGAACATCTGTAATATAAATAGAGTAGGCAGTGTGTGGTTTTAGATCAAAAACTGATTTTGCGGCCACTTGGTTCGATCCTATTGCAGTAATGCTAAATTCGGATTTACCAGAGGGTATTAGTCCATAGCCGATATACTTACTGTAGGCTATAGCTTGCGGGTTTTCCTTTCCACTGTTTACTTTGAAATCATAAACTATACTACCAGGCGAAGCATGAATAAAAGCTATTTTGGATGTTGAGACAGTATTTGAATTTTCATTGTCCTTACGGCACGAGGCAAGTATTAGAACGATCAAAGACAGTAGCCCGGTAAATTTAATTGTTTTGTAGAAATTGTTTTTTAAATTTTTCATGATTTTTTTTATTGATTAATTAATAAACTTTGTTTTTCCCGATAAACGTGCCCCCTGATTAAAAGGCAACAGTTGTAAAAAAATATTTTTAGATAGAATAAGAATTAAACCTTAGCCAATAATTTCTTTGATATTTTTCCAATGGTCAAACCTTGTACCAGTATCGAAAAAATCACTATGATATAAGTGATCAAAACAAATTCATCTCTATACATAGTTTCATCTAATGACAGTGCAAGTGCGACAGATACCCCTCCTCTTAAGCCACCCCAGGTTAAGATAGGTATAGCATACTTTTCAAACTTGCATTTGTAATGCATGAGATGTAAAGACAAAAGCACCGAAAGCCACCTCGCAAGAAGCGTAATAAGTATGGAGACTATACCGACTATGAAAACTATTGTACTTAATTTAATGATCAGCATTTCAAACCCAATCAACAAAAAGAGGATTGCATTCAGTATTTCGTCAATCATCTCCCAAAATTTGTAGAGATGATCACTAGTTTGCTTAGACTTGTTATATTGTTTGAGCTTATCCCCAATCATAATACCAGCGACGACCATTGCTAAAGGCCCGGATACATGCAGGGCTCCAGCTATAAAATAACCGCCTATGACTATTGCAAGAGTTATTAATAGTTCCAATTTATAGTCATCAATTGACTGTAGTGCCCAATCGCCGACTCGTCCAATCAGGAAGCCAAAAAGTAAACCACCTATTGCCTCGCGCAAAAACAGTTTCCCTATGTCAATAAATGCGAAGTCGCCGTTACGGGCGAGTTCCACGATACTTATAAAAATCACTACTGTAACCCCATCATTAAATAACGATTCACCAGATATTTTTGCTTCGAGTGACACAGGTATTTTAGCTTCCTTCAAAATTCCAACTACAGCGATAGGATCTGTAGGCGAAATAAGTGCGCCAAAAAGGATGCAGTATATGAATGGTATATTAAATTGAAATAATCTGAATAAATACCACATCATGCCACCTATCAAGAACGTAGAAATAAGAACACCGAATGTAGACAGCATAACTATCGTCCGTCGTTCCTTTTTTAGTTTGGCGGTGTCTACATGTATGGCCGCTGCAAAAAGCAGAAAACTTAGCATAAAGTTCATCAGGACGTCCCTGAAATCAATTGCCGTAACCAACTTCATTGCCTTTGCCAACAAAAACGAATTGGTATCTCCTAAAATAAAAAACAAGACTGAAGAAATCAATGAAAGCGCCATTATACCGATTGTAGTTGGCCATTTGATCCATCGGTGATTAATGTAGGAAAATATAGTAGCCAGGACCACTGTAATTGCCAGGATTTCATTCAAGTTCATATTATTGTTAGTCACAGTTGTCTACTTTATTATTAAATTACTTAATCACTATTATAACCGACGGTTAACTAGCCGATAGAAAACATATTCAGTGGGTTGCTAATGATTATAAGTCAGGCTTTTGTGGGACGTGCTTTTAAAAAATTTTATAAATTATTTAAGGAAATACCGATGGTTTCCGGTTCACGATAAAGCCGATTCGACGGTTATCCTCACCTATATTTTGACCATTAACGTCAATTACTGGCTGTCCAATAAGCAGACAATATTTAGCAACAACATCACCGCTTGATGATTGTAAAAACTTTACTGTTTCGACCGATTTTAGTGTGCCAGTTATATTACTTCCGTACCAATGTGGATTATCAGTTTGATTCCAGGTTGCCAATGTATATACTTCACCAGGCTGGTGTTTGCCGGTGCCGGTCATGGTTGCTTCAATAGCAGAGTTGTTGCCAAACAGAATTGACATAGTTTCCTGGGATTGATTCGCCCAGCAAGCAATTACTTCCTGATGACCGGTATCAAACATTTCACGTTGCTCAGAGCGCTTATTTGAGGAGCGCCCGCATCCAACGGTGGTAATAAAAAATGCAATTAATAACACCCTATTTTTCATATTATTTTGTAATTATTAAACCAACACGAACACGTTGGCCAAAGACACCCAAAGTATTTATCGAATATTCTTCCGTTCCAGATCGCTATTTTTAAGCGGAATATTAAAAACATATCCGTTGTCACTTGCCAGTAGTTTGTGGCAATTAAAGCACTGCGCATCAAACATTGGGGTCTTTCCGGCCGGAAGAAGTCTTTGCCCATTGAAGATGGCGAAGCCCCACCCCCCGGTTTTCGGGTACCGTTGATCATCTCTGGTCATGACCTGCTCAGCACTAAAAGTTCCAGTTCTCACGTTGCCGTCTTTATCAACTATTTTATTCCAAACTATTTTAACTATAGTAGCGCCATCTGGAAATGGATTGATTTTGTTTTCTCTTATAGCCTTCACTGCAATTTCATTCCCGTAAACTATCCGAATGGTATAATTGTCGAAACGGTTGGTTGAACTTATTACCTGCCAGTTTCTGTAGCCGGCAACATACTTAACGCCATTTAGCGCTACAGGCGTTGAGTCGGAATATCTGCGTGTAAGCTGGTTAGTCAATTCAAAATGAGCCTCTCGATTTGATGTGGCTTTGGGATAAGAATCAGCCGGTTTATTATTTTGAAGGGAATTGACATATTTTTTTATGACTTCCAATTCGGCGTCAGAAATATGAGCCTGTGGATGCGCGGACAAATAGCTCGGAAGCGGCATTTTCTTTGATAACACTGCATTTACGGTTTCCCATAGGAGACTCTGCTGTTCCTTAACCGTTAGTTTGTTCCATTCTGAAAAATTGAATCTCGACCTTGCCTCACGCACATCGGCAAAGACTTTCCATGATATGGGGGCGATTTTATCATACCATGCTAATTGGGTTTCGTTGGAGTGGCAATCGTAACAAGCCCTTTCATAAATTTGCACTACCTCTTTTGGTGCTGCCAGCCTTCCCGTAACAGGTGGGTTTTTTAATTCGGGATTTGTAAACTGTATCCCAAATCCAGATAGTGCCAGGACCGCAAAAAACACACTTGCTTTTTCCTTGATAGACAACTTTGGTAATTTCATAACTTAAGACGTATAGGACTAAACTATTTCAAATCAGACCCACAACTTACCTTAAACACATTCAGCCCGGCAAAACATTTGCTGAAACAGGCATTTCTTATCTTGAAAAAACAAGGATGTTTTACTATCTCGTATAAGCAGAATAATATTTAACAATTGTCATGTTTGCTTAATCAGCCAGGCGTTCCTTCCGGAATCTCGACTAATACTGTACGCGCTCGGACTGGTATAAAGCTGAATCGACTAAGTTTGTGCTGACAATGTTAGATACACTTTCACGATATAGGATCCTCAACCGATTTTTTGCACGCGCCAGGTAAACACGACTATTTTTCACAGGTATGTTTAGGTTTTCTGCTATTTCTGCATGACTATATCCTTCTATATCAAACATGTTAAAGATGAGGCGCTGTGTTTCAGGCAATTCATTTAATAAAGCCATGATTTCCTGAATTTGAATTTTTTCGATAGGGTTGTGTGTATCCGGCGGCGATACCTGTTCAGTAAGTTCATCTGTTACCAAGGTGTTCTTGTCAACTCTTAAAAAATCAATTGCCGTGCGCGAAGCTATTTTTGCTATCCAGGCTTTAAACGCTTTTAAGTATCCATGGTCATCTTCTGGGCAGCTAAAATGATGTAAATTTCTAAATATTTTTAAAAAGCTATCATTAACAATTTCCTCTGCTTCATGAACCCTTTTTATATACCGCAAAGTGATTTTAAATAAATACGCGTAAAAGGATTTATAAATCCATTCTTTATTTTCAAGGGCATGTCTTAATTCAAATTTTGCTGTATCGGTAACCTTTAGGACCCCTGTCGTAGTTTTAACGCTTTGTGAAATTACCGGATTAGCATCGATAGCTTTTTGATGTTTCATGACACAAAACTATTTCAACCGGATGGCGCCACTTAGCAAAACCATTCTAAACCGGGCATATTGGTGGTCTATTCGGACACTTTACAATTTGAAATATCGTTGGTATAACTTAGATACTGCCTATTATGGCATTGGAGCGAATACTAATATTGTGAGATTATAATTGGGGAAACTGTTATTAAGGGCCACCATTTATTGGTACTATATAACTTACAGGTATCTATCGGAATGATTTTAAATACGGAAAGTACTGAAGCTTATTCAATTAAATGACCCGATTATTATTTGGCATGATACCCTCCCCAATGATTTCGTTTATCCACAAAGCAAATGACAGAAGAGCTAGAACTGTTTCCTGGTAGCTTCATGAATTTCCACCTGAAAAATGACTATCTCACTATCAATTTTGTCCGCTTGGAGTATTTGGTCTCTCAACTTTTAAATTCGTAGTGTCACTTTTGAGCAATTAAAACACTTGATTTCAAAAGTTACAAAAATGGAAACTAATAACATAAACAAAAAAGTATTGTATACCGGTAAAACCAATACTACGGGCGGTCGGGAAGGAGCATCACGCAGTTCCGATGGCCGTTTGGATATTAAACTTTCGTCTCCCGGCATTGCTGGCCCTGGTACAAATCCCGAACAGTTATTCGCAGCCGGATGGTCCGCGTGTTTCATGGGGGCAATGAATATAGCGGCCGCTGGAATGAAAATAGCTTTGCCTGTCGAACGTGCTATCGATGCCGAAGTGGATCTATGTAATTCGGACGGCGAATATTTCCTTCAGGCACGACTTAACGTAAGTCTGCCCGGATTAAATCGCGATATCGCCCAAAAACTGGTTGATACCGCCCACCAAACCTGCCCATATTCGAAAGCTACACGAGGTAACATCGACGTAGTAATTAAAGTGGTTTAATAGTTTTTTATCAAGCCCGCCTGATTTCAACAGGCGGGCTTTTTAATTTAATAACGAAGTCTTAAAGCCCATTCAATATGATCCTGGCCAATTTAAACAAGCGAAAACTTCACGGTATGAAATGGCTGGTTAATGGACAGGTTTGTCCATTCAGGATACTTATTGAATATCAGCCGACCTAGGTAAGTGTACTTTCGAGCAAAAAATAAAAAATAATTAAAGCAAGAAAATGAAAAAACAAACCGCTTTTAAAGTAATTACCAGCGCCTTGATGCTGGTGTCCACAATCGGTTTCGCACAAACCAAGCCCTCAAGTGAGTCCATTCGTCCATTCCAAGTTCACATCGCTGAATCAGACATCACCGATCTTCGTCAGCGTATACTTGCAACGAGGTGGCCGGACAAAGAAACCGTATCTGATCGTTCACAGGGCGTAAATTTGGACCAGATTCAAAACCTTGTCAAATACTGGGGTACAGCGTATGACTGGCGTAAAGCGGAAGCAAAGCTCAATGCCTTACCTCAATTCGTAACCAACATTGAAGGACTTGATATTCATTTTATTCATGTCCGCTCTAAAAACCCCAATGCCCTGCCTATTATTATTACGCATGGCTGGCCAGGCTCAATCTTTGAAATGCTGAAACTGGTAGGCCCTCTTACTGATCCCGAAGCTTATGGTGGCAAGGCATCTGATGCCTTTGATGTTGTTATCCCTTCGATGCCTGGCTATGGGTTTTCTGAAAAGCCGAAAGTGACCGGCTGGGGGCCTGATCGCATCGCCCATGCCTGGGATGTATTGATGAAACGACTTGGATATAAACATTATGTCGCCCAGGGGGGCGATTGGGGTTCGGTTGTAGCAGACGCGATGGCCCGTCAAAAACCTCAAGGCCTGTCGGGTATCCATCTAAACATGCCTGCAACTGTACCTGCTGAAATAGCCAAAGTGCTTAAAAGCGGTGGTGCTGCGCCAGCGGAGCTCACAACGAAAGAGAAAGCAGCATTCAATGCATTAAATAATTTATATACCAAAGGCGGAGGATATGCCGGTTTGATGGTAACACGTCCTCAAACGTTGGGTTATAGTTTAACCGACTCACCAGTTGGCCTCGCATCGTTTTTCCTAGATAAGTTTAATGATTGGACCTACAGTGGGGGAGATGCTGAAAAAGTACTTACAAAAGATGAACTGCTTGACGATATTACACTTTACTGGCTGACCAATACGGGAGTATCTTCGGCACGGCTTTACTGGGAAAATAATACTAATAATTTTAATGTAGTAGAGCAAAGAACGCATGAAATATCAATTCCGGTAGCCATAACCATATTCCCGGGCGAAATATACCAGGCACCAAAAACATGGGCAAAACGCGCCTATAGCCACTTAATTTATTTCCATGAAGCAAAAAATGGAGGACACTTTGCACAATGGGAGCAGCCGCAGCTTTTTGCTGAAGAACTTCGCGCGGCTTTTAAATCGCTGCGCTAATTGTTGATCGTTGTTTTGTTGACGGCGCATCCGCACCGTCAACAATTCATTTATTATCAACATATGATAAGCCACAAAGAATGCCCTTTAAGAAGTTCAGTTTTACGACTTAAACGGCTGATTCATGCTCAAGTTTGCCTATCTAAGCCATTCTTCATTGGCCACAGCCCGATCCAGGGGTAATTTCTAATAACAAATGAACTACATTTTTAAATTAAATAATGAAAACAAATAAAAATCCATTTAGCAAAATGATCGCTGGTGCGCTGATCCTGTTTGCCTCGACCGGTTTCGCTCAAAGCAAACCGGCAAGTGATGCTGTCCGCTCTTTTCACATTAAGATTCCGGGAAAAAAGCTCGTTGATCTTAAACGCCGCATTTTAGCAACGCAATGGCCTGAACGTGAAACTGTAACCGATGAAAGACAAGGTGTTCAACTCGCTACAATTCAGAAGCTTGCGCGTTATTGGGCGAAAGATTACGATTGGCGTAAATTTGAAAAGAGACTGAACGCTTTACCACAATTCATCACCAATATTGATGGACTCGACATTCACTTCATTCACATCCGTTCAAAACACAAAAACGCTTTGCCAATTATTATTACACATGGTTGGCCTGGTTCCATCATCGAACAAATGAAAATTATCGGTCCGCTTACTGATCCTACCGCTTATGGAGGAAAAGCGGAAGATGCGTTTGACGTAGTTATTCCGTCATTGCCAGGCTATGGTTTTTCGGGGAAGCCAACCACCACTGGCTGGGACCCACAACACATTGCACGGGCCTGGACTGTACTAATGAAACGTCTTGGTTATAAGCGGTTCGTAGCGCAAGGCGGCGACTGGGGTAATGCTGTTACTGAACAAATGGCGCTGCAAGCGCCACCCGAATTGATAGGCATTCATACTAACATGCCTGCCGCAGTTCCGGCCGACGTCGAAAAAGCGCTTCAGTTCAACGAACCTCAGCCATCCGGGCTTTCAACTGATGAAAAACATGCGTATGAGCAGCTCGACTTTTTTTACAAACATGGCTTGGGTTATGCTAACGAAATGGCGAACCGGCCGCAAACGTTATATGCTATCCAAGACTCACCTGTTGGCTTGGCTGCCTGGATGCTCGACCATGATGCAGCTAGTCTTGCGCTCATTACCCGCGTTTTCAACGGCCAGGTTGAGGGTTTAACAAGGGATGATATCCTTGACAACGTTACCCTCTACTGGTTAACAGGCACTGCTATATCTTCAGCGCGCCTCTATTGGGAAAGCAAGCTTGCTTTTTTTGCCCCAAAGGGCGTCTCTATCCCGGTAGCCGTAAGCGCCTTTCCTGACGAGCTTTACCAGGCCCCACGAAGTTGGGTTGAAAAAGCGTATCCAAAATTAATTTACTACAACAAAATCGATAAAGGTGGTCACTTTGCTGCCTGGGAACAGCCGCAGGTTTTTGCAGAGGAACTTCGCGCAGCGTTTAAATCTCTGCGTTAATTGTTGAATGAGCGTGTTGATTTGTTGCCGTTTGCGAATTACGCAGCGGCAACAATTATTTTAGTCCTTTTGATTCTATAGATTGGTTAAATATTAAAATAGTAGCGAAAATAACCTGTATAACATTTTTATTATTGATGACTGAATATGTTAGATGATATAGTACTGGATAGTGAACCACCATGTATACTTGCAACAGAGTAAAAATGTTGATTGATTATAGTACAGCCCAAGAGATGTATTTACAGACGGCTAAACGATATTTTGATAAATGGCCTTCGCGACCAACTCAGTGAGTGAGGCCACATTTAACTTCTCATAAATCTTTTTTACATGGCTACGCACAGTTTCATAGCTAATATCCATTTCAAATCCAATCATTTTGTAGCTCAACCCATTTACTATCGCGCCTAATACCTGCTTTTCACGGGGAGTAAGATTGTATTTCTTAAATGGCCTCTGTCTAACCATGCAGCATTGTTGAAGCTTGGTTAATACCATACGGGCAACGGCAGGCCCCATCAGTACACCGCCATTTTGTACTTCTTTTATCGCTGAGGTCAAAGCGTAATCCAATCGGCTTTTCAAAATGTACCCTGAAGCCCCTACACACAATGAGTCAAAAACCCGTTCATCATCTTCAAATTGGGTTAATATGAGAATTTGTAGTTGCGGAAAATTCTTGTTTAAAAGCCTAACGGTCTCAATGCTATTGACACCGCCCACTTCTATATCCATCAATATCACTTCAGGATTGGTTGAAATCACATTCTCAATACCATACTGCACGTTGTTATATATGCCAACGATCTCAACTGCTTGGTCTCTGCCAAGTAATATTATCAAGTGGTCGCAGCTATTTTTATTATCATCAAATATGGCTACCCGGATACTCATTGCTATTCCTAAAACACATCACCCTATAATTCAATACCAAACTTCTTTCTGCCCAGTCACCAATGTTACTCCCTATCATAAGATTAGGATTTCAATCTTTTATTTGCGAGCATTGTTCATGCAAATAGACTTAAAAATTGATCTGTAGGATAGGCGAAAAGGGCGGAAGCGGACAAAATAATAGCTCAATCAGCCCAGCAGGTGGATATTTAAATCTAAAATTACGGTGAAAGTGTTTTGAATGACGTCGAAAAAATACGCCGTTTGAATTCCTCTAACGATTGATTCCGTCACATTCTTTTAATTTCAGTTGCAGTCAGACTAACTCAAATTTGAATTGATTATTTACGATGAAACCCAAACTAATCAGGAAATTACTATTTGATTTTAGCATAAGTTTTAACAAGGATATTTATATTATTATTTAAATGAATTGTATCGCCAGAAACAGTGATCTGATCACCGATTTTTACAGTGCTATACTTTTGTTGTAATCGGGTCCGGGTCATTGTTATTATATAATTGTCTCCCTCTTTATTTTTGAGCGTTGCTATATAACCGTCTTTACCTGGAGTGATTTCTATAATAGTTCCGCTCACAGATAAATTCCCATTATTTGGGGCTTTTAAGCAGTCTGATGCAGGAACATTTATCCAGGTTGATGAATTTTTGTCAACCTGCTGGCGGCCTGATTTTGCATTATAAACCAAAGGCGCCATTAACAGTTGCCCGTTCTGTAAACGAAATTCGAGTTTTAATGTATCCACCGCACCTTCTTGTGTATAAGTCCACACAGCAGAAATTTCATGCTTATTTAATTGTCCATTTAAGGTTCCCCGCCTAATATCTTTCTCAAAAATAGCCTCGGTCATTTTGCCGGTAATTTGGTTGCTATCAAAATGAAAACTAATGTTTAACGTGTCCCTTTTTTGATTCCCACTAGTTTTTTGAAAACATAGGTCTCCATTTAGCACTTCATTTTTTATCGTATCACTGTCATATGAAGAATGCTTATCTACTACATGCGTGCAAGCAGAAAGACAAATTGCTACTGTTAGCACTGTAGTCATTACAGCTACAGCTACTCTATTACTCGTTATATTCATTATTTACTAATCCTGTTTTGTACTTATAAAGCGTTCGGATGATGATTACATACCGTGATTGCCTGCTATAGCTAGCACCATATTTTTTGTGTTGTATAAAAGCAAAATTATATAAACCAACGGTAACGGTATATCGCCGAATTAGGGGACATGCAACAGTAGGCTCATGCCCAGAATTTGTTGAGTATTTCATTAAGAATAATATAGCTCTTTTTTGATAGTATTCATTTATCTCTTCAATCTTCCCAGAAAAGGTTGCATACCCCGAAATAGGGGATTTTATCACGATTTAAAACTCCGGACTTTTGTGCGCGAAAAGTTCGGCAACTGCCGGGCTCGTCAAAATCCTATCAATTATTAAAATATTTACCAAAATGAAAAATACAAAAAATGACGGATTTGTCTTTTCCACGAAACAACCAGTGCATGTTACTGCTCCATCAAGTTTTATCCTCCTTGGTGTAAGGATGGATATTCATCTTTCAGGCGTTCAAACAGGCGGAGAATTTTCACTAATTGAAGCATCTATGCCTCCCGGAGGTGATGGAGGGCGACATATCCATTCCAATGAAGATGAAACCATCCACGTAGTTTCCGGTCAGTTGGAGGTAACTGTCGGGAGTGAAAAGTTCACGCTCAAAGCTGGCGAAACTTCTTTTGCGCCCAGAAATATTCCACATCGAATTCAGAATAAAGGGAAAGTTGAGGCAAGAGCATTCCTAATCAATACTCCCGGGTCCTTCGACCGTTTTGTATCATCGGTGGGCATCCCTTTTGAAGCAACTACAACGTTAGAACTAAAACCGCCCACAACCAAACAGGTAGAGGAATTATTGGTAATAGCTAAAAAATTCGGTGTGATAGTAGTTAGTCTGCCAGGTCAATAGACCGTATTCTATCTAAGACATATCCAGTCTAAGATGGGATATATCTCAGATAGTGTCCATGAAGCTAAACCCGGCATAAAAAAGTGGAACATTAAATAGCCCGATAAGGTTGTAAATTAAAATGTCGCATATTAATTAATTCCAAATAATATTTCATAGAAGATAAAGCCTGCTTCGCCCATTAGAATGGCCGGATAGACTTCTTTTAAAAGACAGCATTTGGGCTATTGAAATACTTTTGAGCAATAAATAAAGGATTCATAGTATTATCAATAAATTATTAAAAACGAGCTCAAATGAAAAATAAATTCACGTTAGGAAGAATTGCCCCTATAATTATCATTTTTACGATCTTCTCTTTCCAGGCTACTTCTGTACTCGCACAAGCTAATCCTGTTATCAAAAATATCGTAATTGTCCACGGAGCATTTACTGATGCTTCAGGTTTTGAAGCCGTTTATAAAATCCTAAAAAAAGACGGATACCGGGTTACACTCGTGCAAAACCCGCTTACCTCGCTTAAAGACGATGTTGATGCGACTACCAGGGCTCTTGAAAGATTGGATGGTCCGGCTGTATTGGTCGGGCATTCCTGGGGCGGTAGTGTGATCACCCAGGCAGGGTTATCGCCCAAAGTCGCCAGTTTGGTCTATATCGCAGCATTTGCTCCGGATGCTGGCGAGTCAACACTGAGCCTTTATCAGTCGGCTCCCAGTCTTCCTAAAAACGGTATACTTCCGGCAGATAAAAATGGTATCGTGTATTTTGATCGCTCGCTTTTTCGAGAATGTTTCGCGGCAGAGCAGAGCGCCGAAAAAGCTGAATTCATGTTTGATTCCCAACAACCAATAGTAGGTTCTTGTTTCACCACTCAGCTGACCCAGGCTGCCTGGAAAACCAAACCGTCTTATGCCATTTTAGCTACTGAAGACAAAGCAATTAATCCTGAACTGCAACGAACCATGTATAAACGGGCAGGAGCTATTATAACAGAATTAAAAGGCAGTCATACGCTATTCCTTTCACAGCCAAAAGCAGTTGCCCGTGTAATTGAAGCCGCGGCAACGGCAACCACAATTAATAAATCAGCAATAAAACAAACACAGATGAACAAAAACGCAAAAAAAAATCAAGTATTGGATTTTAAAACAGACTCATCCTTGTCTGTTGAAGTGAGAGGCTTTTTAACAGCACTCAACTCGGGTGGTGCACCATTGGAAACCATGTCAGATCAAGCAGCCAGAAACGTACTTATTGAGGCACAGGCGTCAGTACCGGTTGATATGTCAGGTATAGAAGAATCCGAGAAATCCATTAAAGCCGACGGATATACTATTAAACTGAATCTTGTACGCCCAAAGGGCGTTACTGGTAAATTACCGGCATTTATATTCATTCATGGAGGTGGTTGGGTATTGGGGGATTACCCAACCCATAAGCGTATGGTGCGTGATCTTTCGGTGCTTACGGGCTTCACAGGGATATTCGTCAACTACACACCAAGCCCGGAAGCAAAATATCCGCAAGCGGTTAATGAAATTTATGCAGCCACGAAATGGATTGCTGCCCATGGCGAAGACATTAATGTTGATGAAAATAATATTGCCATAGTTGGTAACAGCGTAGGGGGCAATATGTCAGCAGTAACAACTTTATTTGCTAAAGAGCATAATGGTCCCAGGATAAAATTGCAGGTACTATTGTGGCCGATAGTAGACGCTAACTTTGAAACTGAGTCATATCACCAATTCGGCGAAGATCGTTTCCTGACGACCTCATTGATGAAATGGATGTACGATAAATATACGACAGACCCGGCTCAACGCAAAGAGATTTACGCCTCGCCTTTACAAGCCACAGTTGATCAATTAAAAGGCTTACCTCCGGCGCTTATTATTACTTCTGAAAATGACATCCTGAGAGATGAAGCTGAAGCCTACGGCAGAAAACTGGATGAAGCCGGTGTACCAGTAACTACAGTGCGCTATAATGGTACGATCCACGATTTTGGCCTGTTGAACGCTCTTGCAGAAATACCACAAACAAAGGCAATGTTTTTGCAGGTAGCTGCTGAATTAAAAAAATACCTTCAAAACAATTAACAGTCATTTTCTGACTTCAACAATGAACAGTGGTCGACAACTTTATTAGTTTAGCTTGGCCTCGCCAATGTCTTCCCTGTTCATTTTGATTTTTCCTCCAGTAATATGAAGCCTTTAATTTCGAACTATTTGCTCTCACTATTGTTTATTGTCAGTGCTCCGGCTGCCAATTCACAAGTATTGACCAATCTTACTCCTTATAGCCAATTTAGGATTGTTAATGGCCTGATTTTTATTTCAGGGCAGATAGGGGTATCACCAATCACCGGTAAGTTAGTTGATTCGAGCTTTGATATGGAAGTAGCCGAGGCGATGAAACATATAAAGCAGATTTTACAGATTTCACATGTTGATTTTTCAGCTATCGTTAATGTAACAGTTTACTTAAAAGAGATCAAACAGTATGATAGCTTTAATAAGGTTTATATGAAATATTTTAAGCCCCCCTTTCCAGCGCGTAGTTGTCTCGCTGTGAAAGACATTCCAAACGGTGCACACATTGAAATCGCAGCCATTGCACAAATAAAAAATTAATTTTTAGCGAAACAAATTTGCTGCTTGCTTTGCGTCAAGCCGGTCATCATTATTTCGGCTACAGGTATTTACAACGGTATGGGGCCACTAATTGTCAAAGTCGCCATTTTTAGGAGAGATTTTTTTTTCTATACCTAGCTTTTTCATTCGGGAAAGTAACGTTGATCCATTAAGTTCTAAAAGTTCTGCAGCACCGCCACGGCCATGTATTTTCCAATTGCACCTTTCTAAAGCAATTAATATATGATCCCTTTCGTTTTCAGCAATAGTTTTAATTCGATCTGTTGACGGCTGTGCAACGGAGGTTTTATTTACCCCCGGTAGCTTTAGTGAATTTATTAGCGGCCCGTTAGCAAGCAACACACTTCTGGCCATCAGGTTTTCCAATTCCCGGATGTTACCGGGCCAATCGTAATTGCGCATCGCTTGTAACACGTCATCGGTTAGCCCGGTTACAATTTTGTTTTCCCTCAGTGCGTAAAGGCTTATAAAATGATCGGCTAAAAGCGGTAAGTCATCTTTACGCTCACGCAAAGGAGGCAACGTAATTGGGAAAACATTTAAACGATAATAGAGATCCAATCTGAACCGTCCCTTTGCTATTTCATCCTCCAGGTCTCGATTAGTTGCGGCTATAACACGAACATCTATCTTTTTTTTCTTTCCTCCAATAGGTTCCACTTCCCTTTCCTGTAATACTCGGAGTAGTTTTACCTGTAAGTCTACAGGCAACTCACCAATCTCATCCAAAAAAACTGTCCCGCCATCTGCTTGCTCAAACTTCCCGGTTCTTTTATCCGTTGCCCCGGTAAATGATCCCTTTTCATGGCCAAATAGTTCTGATTCAATCAAATTTGCTGGCAATGCGGCGCAATTTATCGCGATAAACGGCTTTAGCTTTCGCTGTGAAATACGGTGAATACACTGCGCAATTAGTTCTTTTCCAGTACCGCTTTCCCCTAATATCAGCACTGAAATATCAGAGTATCCTACAATTTTGACGTGATCCATCACTTCCTGCATACTTTCACTTGCCCCAATTATTTCTTTAAATTCGTTATTTGATACAGAATCTAAAGAGCGTATTGAATGGATTTTCGATTCCTGGTTTTGACTATGAAGATACCAGGCAACGTCTAACATAACCAGCACGTCCTTTTCGCGAAAAGGCTTTACCAGGAATCCGTATGGCTTAGTGGCCTTTGCTGCGTTTAGAATTTGCTTGTTTGAGTTTGCTGATAAAAACACAAACGCGATATTCTTTTCCCGTAAGGATTTGGCGAGATCAATCCCGGTCAGGTTGTCTCTTAGATGAATATCCAACAATACGAGATCAGGTTTCTCTTCTTCAACCACTTTTAACCCCTCACGAACTGAACGTGCGATAGTACAAATGACATACCCTGCTTTTTTAAGAATAACTTTTAAGCTGTGCGCCTCGACAAACTGATCTTCAACTATTAATATCTTTAGATTCATACGGAGAACTCATTTGAGTGCTGGAAATTTAAGCGATTTTCAGTTACATTTAGCTCGTCATGTTCAAATTTGATCGTAATCTTAGTCCCATTGTCTGTTTCGAAGTTAAGCGTAGCTTTGATATCTTCACTAAGCCCTTTGATAAGCTCCAGCCCGAGCGAGTTTAATTCTGTTTTATGTATGTTTTTAGGAATGCCGATCCCATTGTCTGCCATTATAAGCGTTATTTTTTTGCCATCATCGATTAAAGAAATCGTTATCTCGCCTTTTTTGTTATTTGGAAAGGCATATTTAATCGAATTGGTAACTGCTTCATTAATTATCAGGCCTAAAGGTATTGCATAAGATATATTCAGACTTACCGGATCAATCTTTAAGTTAAAATGTACATTACTTGCCGAATCAAAACTATCTTCCAGGTACTGGGCCAGTTCCGGGATATATACATCCATATCTATTGTTTTTATATCATCTGACTGATATAATTTCTGATGGATCAATGACATGGTATAAATGCGATTTTGGCTGTTTTCTATGGCTTTCAAGGCGTCATTTTCCAGGTAGACAGCCTGTGCCTCTAACAGACTAATTACAGTATGCAAATTGTTCTTTACGCGGTGATGAATCTCTTTCAATAACCATTCTTTTTCATTTAGTAATCGTTGCAGCATATCATTCTTTTGAGTGATGATCATGTTTGCCGATTGTTTTTGCTTATAGTTTTTATACAATAAGGCGCAAATTACCGTCATTAGCACTATGGTGCCTATGGTTATATTTTTTATAAGATACGCTCGTTTAAGGTTAGACTGTTGAAGTAGTTCCTTTTGTTTTAATAATTGTATTTCACTATTTTTCTTTTCAGTTTCATACTGCACCAATAATTTTTGCATGTCTTCCATTTTCGATTGGGCATAAACGGTATGATCAAACTCATTATTGATCCTTAGTAGTTTTATAGCGGACAAATAATGGCCGAGGGCAGAATCAGCAAGGAACATCATGAAATTCAAATGTATTTTTGCTTTAGTTGAAGATAATTCCTTGTTATGGGCCATTGCACTGTCCAGGTAAGGTTTTGCTTTCGCATATTCCTTAAGTTCAATATAAAAATACCCCATGCGCTCGTACGACGGAAAATTAAGTGATTTTGCCCCCTTGTCCATATTGAAACCTAACAAATAGTACTTTTCGGCCCTGGCATATTGTTTTAATGCCAGGTAACACTCGCCATATTCGTCAATAACTAATTTTTTCTGATTAAAACTCGTGGGCGGAAAAATTTTAACATTTTTTTCCAGCACATTCAAGGCATCCTTATTTTTGTGGAGATGTATTAATGCATCTACCATTATTGTTGTCGCCATTAAAGCATCCTGTTCAGCAGCATGGACTTTGTAATATCTTACTGCGGTTAAACAGGCTTCAATTACTTTTTGATATTGCCGGGAATGGTCGTATATGGTAGCAAGATCCATGTAAAAGTCACCGCCTGCCAGGATATCTTTAGTTAATTGCATGGCCTTTACTGACTCAAGGGTGTTTTCCAGTGCTTTATCATAATCGCCACTATAAATATTCACCATAGTCAACCAATGATAACAATATTGAAGTTTTTTATAACCAATAACTTGATATTGGTGCAAAACTTCGTGCAACCCGTTTTCAGCTTTTTTTAAATCTCCTGCGTCCAGATCAATTAATGCCTGGTAAGTTCGCAACTGAATTTCTTGTATTCGGTCATGATGCTTAGCTATAAGCCCGGTTTCCATTCTTAGATACTTCTTAGCGCTTGCCAGGTTTTCTGCGTCATTACCCGTTGTACGGAACAGGTATCTGTAGACCACAGCAAATATCAGTTTGATCTTAGTGGAATCGCTAACCGTGTTTAGTATGCGTTCTGCTCCGGTGAAGTCATCCTTTAGCATAAAAATATTCGCGGTATAGTATTGCGCATAGTCAAAATCAGGTTTATCTCTTAATCTCGTGGAGATGTCTCGAGCCTGGGCAGCTCTTTTCAAACCAAGGTCCAGGTCGTGGCTATTTTTGACAGGCTTGTTGTAATAGAGATTGCTAAGACTCAATAGCAGGTGTACTTTCTGGCTGTCCGACTTGGCATGGTTCAGACTAAGCAAAAGCTGGTTTTCAAACTCCGGCCCCACAGGTGCCGGCGCAGGAAAATATTGCGCGAATGTATTGAGGGGAAACAGGGCAGATATCAACAATAATACGCAGGTAACACAAAAGTAATCCAAACAGTTCACGCTCCGATTATTCTTTTCTCCTGCCATTTGCAAAACATAAAACAATGATGACCAAGCCTTTGGCAATCAATTTTCTATTTACCATAAACTTACTTATTTTTTTAAAATTCGGCAACTATATTTCTTACGATTGATATTCCACAATCTTTTTCGAATAATTTGGATATTTCACAGTTTACTGTTTTTTACTTTTTTATAACAAATTGATAAATAGCACTTTAGGTGTGGCATGGAAATTGGCTACTGAATTTCAAATTGTAGCAGGTTTATTACATTAAGGACAAGCCGAGTAGAATTAGGGAGCGAAAAGGACTAAAAAGGTGCTTTCCTTGAATGCCTGGTTACAATAACTAGAATTTAGAAGTGATTATTAAAAGGAAAATAAAATGGAAACGCATTACGAAAACAACAGTTTAACACTCGATTTCAACAAGAGAGCAGCGCTTGATATGAGCAAATTTAACGAAGAACTTAAGCTCTTTTCAAGTGAGGATGTGATTAATACTTTTAATAAAATAAACAATTTTAAAGACCTTTTTGAACAGAATTGGCTTGCTGATTTAAATGATCTATTGACCAAGCGTACCGAGCCGACAGGCAAAAAGTTTTTTCTCGTTTATAAACACAACAAATATTTTACAGTTCCGACTGAAAATATCGCTTTTTTTTATGTGCGAAATGAAAGCGTTATGTTGTTCTCCTATGATGCAAAGGAATACGCTGTGAACTATTCTCTTGAGCAAATACAGCGGTTGCTACCTCAAATACAGTTTTTTAGGTTAAACAGGCAATATCTGGTAAGTTTTTCTGCAATCAAAGAGGTGGAACACTATTTCGCACGTAAACTTTTTGTAAAGCTTTCAGTAGCAACTCCCGAAAAGTTACTCGTTTCAAAGGAAAGATCAACTCAGTTTTTGGATTGGCTCGAAAATCGGTAATGCAACAAGATATAGAATCAAAAGAAGATTTTTCTTGCAGTTTTACTGATTCAGATGTTTAGCTAGTTTTGCCCATAGATGAAGCGAGATATTTTTGTTAAAACTATTGTACGATGTCATTAAAATCCCCTTCACTTCATTTTCAAATGACCTGATTGCATAAATAATATATCTGTCATTCAAATTTTTCGAATTTTCAAACCTATAAGTCTCTGTTATTTCAAATTCTTCAGGCCGGATCAATTCACTTGCCTGCAGGTACAAAATACCCTCGTTTGTTAAAACAAAATCCTGATCATACCCCCGCTGCTGCAAATCAATAATTGCCTGCGTTTTGTTTATATAGTTTTCCATTTTGTTTTGATTAATCACGTCTAAAAATTGTAAATTGTCATGTGCTCATTTAGTCTGTTGA
>Ga0116227_10007454_pt1 | contig 21323 bp, 20 predicted proteins | sample S1TSphgellanicum_FD_89693 | JGI IMG/M metagenome (GOLD analysis project Ga0116227, IMG submission 89693) | Host-associated microbial communities from peat moss isolated from Minnesota, USA - S1T2_Fb - Sphagnum magellanicum MG | ecosystem: Host-associated > Plants > Peat moss > Unclassified...
TACAGCCTCCAATAAATATTAAGGATAAATAAATAAAATACCGTAATCTTGGGGTGTTGTTCATCATAGTGATCATTGCCATTTTAAAATGAACTGTTGTGTACAATTAATAACAGATAAAGTAAAATTATAGCTATTTATTAAACAAGACGATTTATAATGAAAATAAGTTGCAAGACCTTTGAATTAGAATTAAAGCACCCATTTTCGATTTCTAAATTTACAAGAACCAGTACACCGCTCATGCTTCTAAAAATTGATCATGAAGGATTTTCAGGCTATGGAGAAGCCAGTATGGTTCCATATATGGGCGAAAGTTATGAAACGGCAAATGCTTTTTTAAATCGGGTTGATTGGGTCAAAATAAAATACCCATTTAATTTTAAAGAAATTATTGCCTATTTAGATGAAATTGAAACCGGCCATCCTGCAATTAAAGCTGCTATTGATATTGCGCTAAATGATTTACAAGGCAAAATTCTAAACAAGCCTTGTTATGAAATCTATCAGGCAGACCCATTAAAAATGCCCGTAACCTCTTATACTATAGGGATAGATAAACCTGAGGTTATTAGAGAAAAACTTAAAGATGCAGAGGCATTTAAAGTAATTAAGGTTAAGCTGGGCAGAGATAATGATAAAGAAATCATTAATACAATCAGAAGCATCACCAATGTGCCACTCTATGTTGATGCCAATCAAGGCTGGACAGATAAGGTGCAGGCTATAGATTTAATTTATTGGCTGCACGAGCAGGGTGTGGTATTGATAGAGCAACCAATGGATAAAGACAACCCAGAAGGCAATGCTTGGCTAACAGAACGGAGCCCAATTCCATTACTGGCCGATGAAGCAATGCAGCGTTTAGCAGATATGGATAAGCTAAAAGGGGTTTATCATGGTATTAATGTTAAATTAATGAAAAGTTGCGGGATGTATGAAGGTCACCAGATGATTTTAAAAGCACGCACTTTTGGTATGAAAGTATTAATTGGCTGCATGAGTGAAACCAGCTGTGCTACTTTGGCCGCCGCTGCTTTAGCTCCCCTTTGCGATTGGGCTGATTTAGATGGCCCATGGCTCACTAAAAATAATCCATATGCAGATCCCGCTTTTGAAAATGGACGCTACATTTTAAAACAATTACCAGGCTTAGGTTTAGAGGGGATTAATCCAGATCTTTTTCTTTAAAAGATTTTTTGATCTGTTTTGTAAGCTGAACTTTGAAATAAGCAATAGCTACGCATGCACCCAATAGGAATGCTGCAGGTAAATACTTTTGATTTTGGTAACACCAAATAATGCCACAAATTGATAGCATAATGGCAAGATTATAAAAAATATTTAAGGCGAATTTTTTACCCACAGTTAACAAATTTAAAGGCCTGTTTATACTTTCATCCACAACTTAATGAAAATATAAACAGGCGAAATGATTAATATACAGGCATATTTGGATCGTAAGCTTCTTGCCAAGCCAGAATGCCTCCTTTTAAATTGTATAAATTATCAAAGCCATATTGTTGTTCCAGCTGCATCACCGCTGCGGCACTTCTTTTCCCGCTTCTACATTGAATAATTACAGGTTTATCTTTAGCAATTTTATCAGCCTCTATTAAAATACCACCTAATGGTATGTTTTCCCCGTTAAGATTAGATACCTCATATTCAAATGTTTCCCGAACATCGATTAATTGAAAATCTTCTTTATGATCAATTTTTTCTTTTAGTTCCTGTACCGATACTTCTTTCATATTGATTAAAATTATATGGTGTAAACTTACAAATAAAAATATAGTAGAGAAAATGTTTGCGCCCCCTATGCCGCTGTACTTGTTGGTTGGGTTTTTTTATGAAGCCTGATTAATTGCAGGTCATTTCAAGTCTTTTTAAGTTTTTCTTTTTTTCTGTAACATATTTAATTCGCAGGCGTTTAATGATTAAATAATTAAAATGAACAAACTTAACCGCTTTTTCTGGTTTTGCTCTGGTGCTCATATTGATACGCTTGAAAAGTATTCTACCGAACAAAATAAATATACAGGCATTGGAGCCACAATTTTTTTCACGGGTTTATTTGCCGCTTTATCAGGTGGCTATGCAATGTATTTTGTTTTTAAAGGGGATGATTTTGCACCTATCTTCGCCTTAATTTTTGGGTTTTTATGGGGTGCTGCAATTTTTAACATGGACCGCTATATTGTCTCGAGCATTAATAAAAGTGCCTCAACAAATAAGCAGATTCTGCAGGCAACCCCACGAATTTTACTGGCTATTATGATCGGTATTGTAATTTCAAGGCCCATTGAACTGAAAATATTTGATAAGGAGATTAAAGAACGCTTAAAAGTGAGCTACTTAAATGGACAACGGGCAAAAATTGATACATTGAATAAAGCCTTCGAAAATAAATATCAAGTAGAATTTAGCCGTTTAAATGCTCAAAAAGCAATAAGAGATTCGTTAGAAAGTGGAATTAAAGCAGACCGGCAGAAACTGAATTTTGAAATTTTTGGAAATAAAACTACAGAAACATCTGGCGTAATGGGCTATGGTCCGTATGCAAAAAGAAAAGAAGCTGAAATTAAGCAACGCCAATCAGAACTGGATAGCCTTAAAGCCAAAATTAATATGGCAGATTCATTTATTGATCAGCGTAAAGCTTTTGATGGTTTATTCACAGAGCAGCTTTTTACGGGAAAACAGCTGGATAGTTTGGCCAACATAGCTGGATTTGCAGACCGTAACTGGGCATTGGGACAGCTTAAATTTAATGCAGATGGCACAAGGGATAACAACACAGCTTTAGCCGTAACTTTTATCGGCCTTTTATTTATTTTTTTTGAATGTTTGCCTGTTTTTGTAAAATTGATGAGCTCACGTGGACCTTATGATTATGCGGCAGCAGATGCTGATGAAGTCGCTATTTATGAGTCAAAAAAAGATAAAGATTTTAATTTTAACGTTGCCGATAATATTTATGAAACGCGGGTAGAATCAGAATCATTTAAACGTCGTGAAATGATTAAAGTACAGGCAAAAAGGGATTTAGATGAATATAAATCAGGATCATAAGTAATAACAAGATATATTTCTGGCTACTAATTTTTACTCCTGATAACATGAAAAAAATAGGTTGCTTTATTTTTGCAAGTATTATTGCATTGCAAATCCATGCACAAACTGCAGATCAAGTTATTACGCGCACATATTTAGATTGCTTATTAAAAATCCTGAGCAGTGATGACATGGAGGGCCGTGCAGTATTTACTCCGGGCATTGATAAGGCCGCATTCTTTATCGAGTCAGAGTTTAAAAAAATTGGCCTTAAGCCTTTAAAAGGAGAGAAAAATTTTCGCCAAACTTTTTATGAACCTCAAATGGCAGAAAAAAAGCCATTATTTAATATTGTTGGCATAATCCCTGGTCAATCTAAACCTCAGGAATTTGTGATTTTCTCTGCTCATTATGATCATTTAGGCATGATTAAAACGAATGAAAGGGATCGTATTGCCAATGGTGCAGATGATAATGCCTCAGGGGTAGCTGCTGTACTTGCATTGGCGAAATACTATAAATCTTTGAACAATAACGCACGTACATTAATCTTTGTTGCTTTTACAGCAGAAGAAACAGGTGGATTTGGTGCACAGCATTTTTCAAAAAAAATAAATCCCAGTACCGTAGTAGCTATGTTTAATATTGAGATGATCGGAAAAGAATCTAAGTTCGGCCGGAACAGTGCTTTTATAACAGGATATGAAAAATCTGATTTGGGGCCAATCCTGCAAAAAAACTTAGCGGGTACAACATTTACTTTGCATCCAGACCCATATCCAGAACAGAATTTGTTCTATAGAAGTGATAATGCCACTTTTGCGGCCTTAGGTATTCCTGCGCATACCATTAGTACAGATAAAATTGATGTAGATACACTTTACCACACGGTAAAGGATGAATATGAAACACTTAATGTTGACCATGTACAGCTTACCATTCAGGCCATTGCAAAAGCTGCGGAGACCATAATAAAAGGAATAGATACGCCATGCAGAATTAAGCGGGAAGAGGATTGAGCTAAAATTTTAATTCCATTACATAATCATCCATTACATAGCCACCACCAATATCAAGCACCACCGATTCCTTTACATTAAACCCAGCCTTTAAATAGAAATCTTTAGCTTTATTATATTTATTTACATTGAGCCGTAAGGCTGTTCCTCCAGCATCTTTGACCAGATTAAAAACCTCATTAATTAAGATTTTGCCTACCCCTTTACCATGAGCAGTAGGTAGAACATAAAGTTTGTGCAACTTGTAAATGCGGTTTTCATGGTCTATTATAGAATAGCCGGCAAAGCCACATTCATATGCGTCCTCTTCGGCAATTAAAAAGGTATGCCCCTCTATAAACTGCTTTAATAGCTCGCCTTTATTGTACATCTTATCGAGCATATAGTCTATTTGTGCCTGCCCAATAATTTCACCATATGTTGATGGCCAAGTGGCTTTGGCAATTTTTCTGATGAGTTCAATATCCGTCTCTTTTGCTTTTCTTAAGGTAATCATAGTTGTTCGCTAATAAAGATTGGTTCACCTGAAAAAGTAAATTCTATAAAACCGTCATTCACCACTTTATAAATGTCATTTTCTACCTGCAGTAGATTGCTTACTTCTACATAAGAGTTGCCTAAAATATTAAATATACTCCCGGCTGGTTTCCAAACTGAAAACCCCGATTTAATTGCATAGAATTTATCCGTTGCTGTAAAAACAACTAAATTTATTTTATGGCTAAAACCTGCAAATTTTTCCAAGTCAAAGGTCTTGGCAATTACATTTACTGCCGGATATTTTTCCTCATATAAATAATTAATGGCTACCATTAGCGGGTCGGCAGGGCCATTGATTGTCTTCGTGTTTTCCTGTATTTCAGTACTGAGGCCATTAACTACAACATCAACTTTTATACCCAGAGAAAATATTTTATCGTATTGCCCCGCATTAACCAATAACATAGGACTCCACTCCAAAAGCTGGCCTAAAAATTCTTCGTTAAAATTGCCAAGCTCGTCAATATATAAAGCCGGTTCCTGTTTTTCTTTAACAATGTGGTGTGATGACATCTTGCGAAGATAAATAATTAGTGCTTCACCTTATTGTAAAAATCTGCATAAGCCTCTCCAAAGTCTGCGGCAAAATTAATAGCACCCGAAACCGCAATTCCATAAATTCCGGTCGACATTAAGTCCTCAACATCCTGTATTGTGATGCCCCCAACAGCCAATACAGGGAGAACAATATTTTCAGCCTTTAATTGACGAATGGCATCTTCATACCCCTGAAGGCCTAACAAAGATAAAGAATTAGGTTTAGTACGTGTAACGGAAAAAGGGCCAAATCCAGTATAATCTGCTCCTTCATGGGCAAGCCGAATAAGGTTTTCAATGGTATGTGCCGATCCACCAAGGGTGATGTCATTTCCAACTGTTTTACGGAGTGCAATAAAATCGGCATACATATCTTCTATATGAAAGCCTTGAATATCTGCTTTTCCATGTAAGTGAACATGATTGGTCACAATAAGTGTTGTTCCCCAATCGTCACATATTTCGGCAATTGTGTTGATATCTTTCTGAAGTTCCTCGTCTGATTTGGTTAAACACCGGTACTGAATCCACTTTGCTCCTGCCTCACAGGCTTTTTGAACCTGCTCTATATGGGTTAAATGCGGGACATCATGTGTAATGTACTGGAACTTTTCTATGTACTTCATCTGTTTTTTTAAAAAAAATCATCAGACGAGCTTTAAAATTACTCATCTAATGATTTTTGTAAATTAATATTTAGAACGGAATCTCTTAAAACTTCACATTCAGGTTTAATAAAAAGTTGGTGCCGGCCTGCGGATAGAAAAAATTTTCTGTAATCCTGTTGCCACCGCTAAGGTAGCCATAGGTATAACCATTGCTTTCGTATTTTTTATTAAAAATGTTATTGATCAATAAACCTAAGTTAACATTTTTTAACCCGGCAAATTTAAAATCATAGCCAAAACGTAAATTATTTACCCAATACCCATTAATTGTTCTGTCGCTGTTTTGCGTATTGTCCATATATTGCTTGCTTACATATTTGCTTTGTAAAGCAAGAGCAAAGCCATTGATCGGTTTATATACCAATTCTCCAAACAGGACTGCGCGGGGTGAAAAAGAAATATCAGTTAATTCATATTGATTAACTACCTGGCCACCGTGATCGTAATCATCATAATATTCGACGAAATTTTCGATTTTATTTCTGCTAAAAGCGGCATTTGCATTAAGTACAAATTGTTTGCTGATCAAATAAGATCCGTCAAGTTCAATACCTAAGCGGTAACTCTTATCAACATTTTGGCGATAATTACCGCCTACATCATTGATTTTTCCCGTCACCACCAATTGGTTTTTATAAAACATGCCATAGAGATTTGCGCCAAAATTAAATCTATTTTCTTTATACCGGTAACCCAGCTCTATATCATTCAGTTGTTCTGGCTTAGGCAGGGCGCCTGGTGCTGCATCCGTATAATCGTTTCGGTTAGGCTCTTTATTCGCCACACTAAACGATGCATACAAATTGCTTAAGGTATTGATAAAATAGGTTGCCCCAAATTTAGGATTAAAGAAATTTAGGGTTTTGTTAATCGCCAACGTGTTAAGCTTATTCTCCGTTCCAGCGATATCATAATAAATTCGACGGTATTGTAAATCTGCAAATAAACTCAGTTGTGCTACAGGACTGTAATTTATTTTGCCATAAATATTAAAATCGGTTTTGAATCCATCATTATCATAGTAATGACGATCTATATCTCCATTTGATGCATATTGTGCCCAGATAATTTTTCCGAAATGGGCGCCTTTATATTCATTATAAGCACCGCCCAATGTAAAATTCAAGTTATTATTAGGTGTATAATTAAGGGCATACGTAATGCCATAAAAGTCATTATCGAGCCAACGTTGACGGATTAAATCAGTTTTGGTAACGGTCGATGCTCCAATTGTAACAGGTTTTAAGCCATAGCTACTTAATTTATTTTGTGGCCTGAACTCTTCGTAATAACCCTTGCCCTGGGTATAGTGTAATGCTCCGTTAAACGAGAGCTTGTCAGATAACTGCCGGGCATACAATAATTGGTAATGATTCTGCCAGTAATTATCAGTTTGATTGTTGTAAAGAAAACTATTGTATGTTCTTCCTGAATTTAAAAGATTGGCCGCGTCAGTCGCATTTAATTCATTCCTGATGATGTATGCTTTCATCCCAGGTACATCATTGTTCAAACGCGATTCAGGTATTCCATTCCAGGACTGGTATGTTTTTTCACTCCCAGCAAAAACGTTTATACGAAGTAAATCTTTATTGCCCCGGTACGCACCGGATAAAAAATAGGATTTTAATAAAGATGCACCCCGATCTACATAACCATCCGAACTGATTCTGGATAAACGGCCATCAAAACTAAATTTATTGTTGATTAAGCCCGTACCAATTTTTACTGTGTTTTTCCAGGTATTAAAACTCCCGAATGTACTGTTCACCTCTGCATATGGATCTGCTTCATTTGCTGTGGTTTGAATGTTTAAACTCGCGCCAAAAGCACCTGCGCCATTTGTAGAAGTTCCTACACCGCGCTGAATTTGAACATTGTCAACAGACGAAGCAAAGTCGGGCATGTTCACATAATAGGTGCCCTGGCTTTCACTATCATTAATAGGAATGCCATTTACGGTTACATTAATACGGCTATTGTCACTGCCCCTAATGCGGATTCCTGTATAGCCAACACCTGCCCCAGCATCAGAATTTACAACTACACCAGGTGTATTCTGTAAAATAAAAGGTAAATCCTGGCCGAAATTATTTTCTTGAATCTCGGCTTTGGTTACGTTTTTATAAGTTGTTGCAGACTTTTCATTTGCCCTTGTAGATCGGACGACAACCTCATCTGCTAAAAAAACCTGAGGACTAAGGGTGAAATTTAAAACCGTGTTTTCATTTAGTTCAATTGTTTTTTCTTCTGATTTAAAACCAACATAACTGATGCTGACCGAATACTTACCGGGGGCTAAATTGCCAATAAAATAAACCCCATTGGCATCGCTCCGCACAGAATTGTTTTTGTTTTTAAGCCTAATTGTTGCACCAGAAAGTGGTTTCTGATCTTTTTCAGTTATTTTTCCGCTAACTGAAATCTGTGCCCATGCAAAGTAAGGCAACATTGCAACGAGTGTTGCAAAAAGTAAATTTTTCAATGTTTTTTTGTTTTAGTTAAACCCATCGGAAATAGGGGTACTCCCGATTTCAGTTAAACTTCCATAACTCCAATCCCTACGCCGGCATTACCCGGATCAGGTGCATTTAAGGCTTAGGGCTATTGATTTAGGATTTAGATTTGCATAATAATGCAGAACTTATTCCTTTCGTCTTTTACTTTCACCTTAAAATGGGTATGATCTCAGCCTGTTTTTGTGTTTTTAAAAAAACAAGGCACCCCTAATGATGTGGCAAATATAGAATTAGTTTATTGAATTATATAATTTTCAAAATATTGAATATTTTCTGTCCTTTATTCATTTCAAATTATTGTTTTTTATTCAGATAGGACTACCTATAATTGACGCTCGGGTCTTAATAAAATACAGATGTTAAAATCTGTTTTATTATGCTTGCTGAACTAAGAAAGATGCGATTGCTTCAACTGCATTTTTCATCCGTTCTGTACCCAGCCCACTAATTACTTTGTAATTTGCCTGCAGTGCCTGCAGTTCATGATGCCAAACCTGCATAAAATACTCCCGTTTGTCAGGGAAATCGCGTAGCGGATCATCCTGCCAAGGCAAATCAATATCCATTAAAAGATAAAAGTCATATGGCTTTTGGGGCAACGCATCTAATACGACCTGGGGCGTTTCGCCCAGCATTTCGTCACTCCATATTTTAACCGTTACAAATGTGGTGTCGCAAATGATAAAATCACTGTCTGCTACTGATAGTATAGCATTTTCTAAAGCAACTTGTCCATAAAACATGTTTGCTTCATCCTGTAAAGTACAGGGTGCCGTTAAGGCTTCGCAATAATAGCGTGCATATTCAGGTACCCAAAGTACGTTGTAGTGTTTTGCCAGCAACTTTGACATGGTTGATTTTCCCGTGCTTTCAGGACCAACTATGGCTATTTTTTTAATGAGTTTGTTCACGATAAGCTTTTTTCCAATCTATATAACCTTTAAAAGCTAAAATAATCAGTACCGTATAAAGTAAAGCATATAAATTTAAGCTTTTATAAATAAAAAGTGGGACATAGCAAATATTTACAATTACCCATAAGATCCAGTTTTCCAATATTTTTCTGGTAAGCATAATTTGTGCAACAAAACTCATGGCAGTACAAAAACCATCTTCAAAAGGAACATTGGTATTGGTATACTTTTTTAAAAACAGACCGAGGAGATAGGAAAGCAGAACAATTACAGTTATAACGATCGCCCATGATTTTAAATGTATGCGTACAATTGGCCTGGAGTCTTCTTTTTTTTTCTTTAGCCAATAATACCAGCCGTAAAAAGCTGTAAACAAAAAATAAAACTGTAAAGCAAAATCTCCGTACAGCCTATTTTCAAAATAGATTATGCCACTAATTACAACACTGGCAATAGAAACAGGCCAGTTCCAGATATTTTCTCTTGCAGCTAAATATATGCATATTAAAGTCGTGCTCAGGCCAGCCCATTCAAAAAGCGAAGTGTGCTTAAACTGACTGACCAGCATTTGCCAAAAAGAAATTTCAAGAAAAGCCATGGTTCATGTAAAAGTATAATTAAGATTAAATTAAACAAAAAATCCGGTAGGGAAGAGTTTCCCATACCGGATAATAAACCAAACAAACTATTTATGAAGAAAATCCACGTGGTTAACTACTCCTCGTGGAAGGCTTTTAATCTAATTATTAAGGTGTTTTAACCTTTAACTCACATACTCCGTATGTGCCGTTTTGCATTAATTATTTACAAAACGCATATTGTTTACCTCTAGTACAAGATTGTTGCCAAAATTTTTTAAAACCAGGTTTCTTGACGCAGTTATGACTTGAAAAAGGCTTTCTTTAAGTTGTAAGGGCTAATTGGCGTATTTTTAAGTTTTGATTATATTCTTTTTTTAAGAATATCCATAACTGTTCTGTTTTTAGTCTTAAATTAGGAAAAACTGTACTATGATGTAAGTCATTTTTAAGGCATTTATTTTGATTTGTTATACTGAAACAATTTCAATCTAAGAATGTATTAATAGAGAACAATTAAATTATAATTTATGAAGAAACCGCATGTTTATGTAATTGCAATAGCGCTATTGTCATTTGGTTTTGCTGCTAATCGTTTTGGGGGGATTATAGGTAGAGTTGTACCCACTGCGTCTGTATCTAAAGTTTTATTGATTTCGGGAGCGGATACCCTAAATACAGAAGTAAATCAGGGCAGTTTTAATTTTAAAAATTTAAAAGAAGGGACCTACAGGTTACTAATAAAAGCCCGTTCTCCCTATAGAGACACCGTTTTCTTTCAGGTTGCGGTTAAAGATGGGGCAACAACAGATATGGGCGATGTAAAGCTTAAGCCCTAATAAAAGAGGGAATATAAAGCCTTCCTTTTTTATTTTAAAAAAATCAACATAAAATACGCTGAAACGTGTATCTTTGCATCCCGACAGAATAGTTGGGATTTTTCTTCTTTTAAGCACAAAATCTCGTTGCTTTTCGGTTCCAAAAGAACCCAAACTTTAGAATTTTAATTTTTGTATTAATCTTTACCCATGCCTAAAGACACTTCCATACGCTCAGTATTAATTATCGGATCAGGACCAATCATTATTGGCCAGGCCTGCGAATTTGATTACTCGGGTTCCCAAGCGGCCTTATCTTTAAAAGACGAAGGAATTACCGTTTCAATTATCAACTCCAATCCGGCCACAATTATGACGGATAAGGTTATTGGCGACCATGTTTATCTGCGCCCACTAACTGTTGATTCAATTGAGGTTATTTTACAGGAACATATTGATTCTAATGATTTGCCTAAAATTGATGCTGTTTTACCAACAATGGGAGGTCAAACTGCGTTGAACTTATGTAAAGAGGCTGAAGAACGCGGTGTTTGGGAAAAATATGGTGTTAAAGTTATCGGTGTTGATGTTGATGCGATTGAAAAAACTGAAAACCGCGAATCTTTTCGTCAGCTGATGGTTGATATTGGTGTAGGCGTAGCTGAATCAAGAATTGCCAATTCCTTTTTAGAAGGAAAAGAAGCTGCTCAAGAAATCGGCTATCCATTGGTTATCCGCCCATCTTATACACTTGGTGGTTCTGGCGGAGGCTTTGTTCATAAGAAAGAAGAATTTGATGCCGCATTAAAACGTGGATTAGAAGCATCACCTACGCACGAAGTTTTAGTTGAGAAAGCTGTTTTAGGTTGGAAAGAATATGAATTGGAACTTTTAAGAGACAGTAATGATAACGTAATTATTATTTGTTCGATCGAAAATTTTGATCCAATGGGTATTCATACTGGTGATTCTATTACAGTTGCACCAGCCATGACTCTATCCGATCGCTGTTATCAGGACATGCGCAATCAGGCAATTAAAATGATGCGTGCCATTGGTAATTTTGCCGGTGGATGTAATGTTCAATTTTCGGTTAATCCAGACAATGACGAAATCATCGCTATTGAAATTAACCCACGTGTTTCACGTTCATCAGCACTTGCAAGTAAAGCTACAGGTTATCCTATTGCTAAAATTGCGGCTAAATTGGCCATCGGTTATAATTTAGATGAAATTGAGAATCAGATCACCAAAACAACCTCAGCTTATTTTGAGCCAACTTTAGATTATGTTATTGTTAAAGTTCCGCGCTGGAATTTTGATAAATTTAAAGGCGCTAACAAAGAGCTTGGTTTACAGATGAAATCTGTTGGCGAGGTGATGGCTATCGGCCGTACCTTTGTAGAGGCATTGCAGAAAGCTTGTCAGAGTTTAGAAATAGGCCGTGCTGGCCTAGGGGCTGATGGTAGACAGAACCGCAACGTTAATGAGATAATGGATGGCCTGGAACACGCTTCATGGAACCGTTTATTTTTAATCAAAGACGCCATGACCATGGGCGTTCCCTTGGAGTCTATCCGAAAAGTAACTAAAATTGATAAGTGGTTTTTAAATCAGATTCAAGAGCTTGTTGCTTTAGAAGTTGAATTAAAAAGGTACTCCCTAAATAACATCCCTCAAGACTTTTTTGTAACACTTAAACAAAAAGGATTTTCTGATATTCAGATCGCTTGGCTATTGGGAAATGTTACAGAAGATGAGGTGTATGACCGTAGAAAAGCACTGGGCATAAACCGCGTTTATAAAATGGTTGATACCTGTGCAGCAGAATTCCCTGCACAAACCCCATACTATTACTCCACTTTTGAAGAAGAAAACGAATCTATTCCTTCTAATAAGAAAAAAGTGGTTGTATTGGGATCAGGACCAAACCGTATTGGTCAGGGCATTGAGTTTGATTACTCTTGTGTACATGGTTTGTTGGCCGCAAAAGAATCGGGTATAGAAGCTATTATGATCAATTGTAATCCAGAAACGGTTTCTACAGATTTTAACATGGCCGATAAGTTATATTTCGAGCCAGTTTTCTGGGAGCATGTGCGTGAGATTATTGAATTGGAAAAACCAATTGGTGTTATCGTTCAGCTTGGTGGACAAACTGCATTGAAAATGGCAGAGAAACTTAGCGAAAGGGGCATTAAAATTATCGGAACATCTTTCGAGAATATGGATATTGCCGAAGACCGTGGTCGCTTTTCAGACTTATTAAAAGAACTTGACATTCCTTATCCAAAATATGGTGTAGCTGAAAATGCTGAAGAAGCCATCGTTGTTGCAAATGAAGTTGGCTATCCGGTATTGGTTCGTCCGAGTTATGTGCTTGGCGGTCAGGGAATGAGTATTGTAATTAATGACGAAGACCTTGAAAAAGCTGTTGTAAAGTTATTAGGTGATTTGCCGGGTAACCGTGTATTGATTGATCACTTTTTAGACCGTGCTGAAGAAGCTGAATCAGATTCTATTTGTGATGGGGATGATGTGCATATTGTTGGTATGATGGAACATATAGAGCCTGCAGGGATCCACTCCGGAGATTCATTCGCTGTATTGCCAACCTTCAGTTTATCGGAAAGCGTGACCAAATCAATGGAAGAATATTCCATTAAAATAGCGCGGGCACTAAATGTAATTGGCCTATTAAATATTCAGTTTGCAATAAAAGATGAGAAGGTTTATGTTATTGAAGCCAATCCTAGAGCCTCTCGTACCGTTCCTTTCATTGCAAAAGCCTACGATGTTCCATACATTAATATCGCGGCAAAAATCATGTTAGGAATAGCCAAATTAAAAGACTTTACCATTGAACGTAAACTTAAAGGCTATGCCATTAAAGAGCCTGTATTCTCTTATGAGAAATTCCCTGAAGTAGCAAAGGAATTGGGTCCGGAAATGAAATCTACAGGAGAAGCCATTAGGTTTATCAAAGACCTGGAAGATCCTTATTTCCGCAAGCTTTATAAAGACAAGTCGATGTATTTAAGCAAATAAAAAAAGGGCGGTAATCACCGCCCTTTTTTATATTAAGCTAAAGCCTTAATCATCCATATAAAAAGCTTAAATGAGAGGAGAATAACAGGCAATGAGGGCTTGTTAAGCTGCTCAACATAAAAAATTGTCCTGCAAAGAAAAGAGTGGGTGAATAGCGATAAAATTAATTTGAATTACGGCTCTTATCGCCATCAAAAATTTGCTGCATCAATTTGCCCCAGGCAAAAGGATTTAACAGAGGATTGGTTTGAACCATATTCTTATTAATCATCCGGTCAAAATTATACCGGTAATTTTGGCTGGATATTTCCTGCCCATCACGTGGTAGGGTTTGAATTAAACCATCTATTGATGATCTGGAAAGGTTTTTCTTTGCGATGGCCATATCGTCGTCAGCCAATTTCATCGATAAAAATTCTCGGGTAAATTCTTCAGTTGTAGCCCAAGGAAAAATACGTACGGTTGGTAAATTAATGACTTCTGATTTCATTTTAACCATGGCCGTATATTTATTGTCTGGATTAATAACGGGGATAATGGTAGAGAATTTTTTATAACCAATGGCGGTAAATAAAATGGTATCACCGGGATGTACAATAAAAGTAAAGTAACCACGGTAATCTGCAGCAACCCTTTGACTTTTATAAGATAGGTTAGTTATGGTTACATAAGGTATAACCGTTGTGCTGTCCATATCTGTAATGATTCCTGTAAACTGCACGAGTCTTTCCTGTGCCGGCTTTTGTGCAAAAGCAGATACAGATAATATGGTGAAGAATAGTGCAATACAATATTTCATTAATACAAAAGTAATTTTAATACTTAAAACTGCTTGTTAAATAGTGTTAAAGCTATTCTTGCTCGGCCATATTAACGGCTACCACTGATGTAATTTGAGGAACGGCTTTCATAATGGCCTGTTCAATGCCGGATTTCATGGTCATGAAACTCATTGGGCAAGAGCCACAGTTGCCTAAAAGTTTAAGTTTAACTACATTTTCTGCTGTGATTTCTTCAACAGAAACATCGCCTCCATCTGCTATTAGGTATGGTCTTATGGTTTCCAATGCCTGTTCTACCTGCTCTGTTAAATTCATTATCTAATGTTTTAAAGTATAAAAATAGTAATTTTTTAGCAATTAGCCATTTGTGCATTGTTGATTGAAATTTGTTGGGCAATTTTGCTGGCAATATCCCCTAAAATAGCATCCATTATTGGATGCTGATTCAATGCAATTGGTTTGCCGTTATCACCAGCTTCAGAAATTCCCTGAATAATTGGAATTTCGCCCAAAAAGGGAACATCAAAGCGTTCAGCAAGCTTTCTTCCTCCGCCTTGACCAAAAATATAATATTTATTGTCAGGCAGTTCTGCAGGAGTGAAGTATGACATGTTTTCAATAACGCCCAATACCGGAATATTAATTCCTGGCATTCGGAACATGGCTAAACCTTTATGTGTATCGGCAAGCGCAACCTGCTGCGGAGTCGTTACTACAACTGCACCAGATATTGGAAAGCTTTGTGTAATGGTAATGTGTATGTCACCTGTTCCTGGCGGAAGATCTACGATTAAATAATCCAGTTCACCCCAATTAGTGTCATTGAAGAGCTGTTTTACGGCGTTTGATGCCATCGGGCCACGCCAGGGTACTGGTTGTCCAGGATCGGCAAAAAAACCTAATGAAAGCAATTTAATGCCATATTTTTCTATCGGGAGAATCTTCGTTTTACCGTCTGCTGTTTCTTCAGCTCCGGGTTTTGCACCTACAAGATCAAACATAGTTGGAACTGAAGGCCCATAAATATCGGCATCAACCAAGCCAACTTTTGCGCCGTCTTTTGCTAAAACAACAGCTAAATTGCTTGCTACAGTAGACTTTCCTACCCCCCCCTTACCTGAAGAAACCAAAATGATGTTTTTGATGTTGTCTAACGAGGAGCTGTTAATTGGCTGGGTAACCCTTGAAGTAACATGGATGGAAATTTCAGCATCGGCAGATACAAAATGCTTGATTGCATTATTGCAGGCATTTTTTAGCATTTCCTTCATCGGACAAGCAGGTGTTGTCAGTTCAAGGGTAAAACTAATCTGGTTTTCAGCGATATGTAAATCCTTAATCATGTTGAGGGTAACCAGGTCTTTTTTAAGGTCTGGATCTTCTACATTTTTAAGGGCATCGAAAACTTGCTGTGACGTAATTTGCATTGTAATAATTTAAATTCAAAATTAACAAAAACAAGCTATATATACTTTTATTTAGGGTTTTTAACTGTAATTTTAACACGAAATAAACATTTACTTGATACGTTTAAGCAATTACCCTTAAATCGCGTTCAGTTAAGCTCTTTTTTCCTGCTTGTTGCGGGATTTGCATTAAGCTAAATGAAATATATTAGAGGTAGAACGGTATTAAATTAATTATTTAACAACATTGTACGAATGCAAAAGCTTAACATTCCTGAAAAATATTTAAAAATTGGCGCCTGGATTTTAGGTTTAATCTTAACCTTTTGTGTTGTAGGGGGGGCTATCGCTTATAGTAAAAGAGAAGCTTTGCTTAAAAAAATGATTGCAAAAAGTATTGCAAAAGCTGATGCAGATTTTGGTCTTGAAATTAAAATCGGTTCTGCTGGCTTTACGGGTTTAAGCACGGTGAAAATGACTCAAATTACCGTTGTGCCTAAAGATAGAGATACACTTTCCAGCATAGGAGAACTGAGTGTGGGGGTAAAATTGTTTCCGCTTCTATTTGGCAATGTAAAATTATCAGAGGTAAAATTAAACAATGGCTATGTTAGTGTTGTACTAAAAGATTCTACAACAAACATTGACTTTATTTTAAAAAGAAAGAAAAAAGACAGTTTAGAAAACAAAAATAAAGTTGACCTGTCACAAATCGCCAATAATTTATTAAATCAAGTGTTGTATAAAATTCCAGATGATATGGACGTTAAAGACATGGTTTTTAAATTAAACGACCATGATACGGCAAAACTAAATTTTGAAACACGGGCAACAATTAAGGGAGGTGACTTAAAATCGACCATAAATGTAAACCATAATGAATCGATTTGGCATATTGATGGGCTTGTTAAACCGGGCAGGAAACAACTCCGTTTTAGTGTGTATGCGGACGGGAAAAAGTTGGAACTGCCCTATTTAAATCATAAACTTCATGCGAAGTTAAGTTTTGATACGCTTCAAACTGAACTTAAAAGTGCGGGCTATAGCGGAGATGACTTTAAAATTTCTGGATCATGGTCAGTTAAAAATATGCTGATCAATCAGGCACGTATTGCAGGCAATGATATTGTGGTTCAAAGCGCAAAATTAGATGCTGATGTTTTGGTCGGGTCAAATTACCTGGTGCTTGACAGTACTTCTACAGCTTATTTAAAGAATGCCTCTATCCACCCTTATATTAAATATACGCTAAGTCCCCGAAAAATTTATGAGCTTAAACTCAATGCAGAAGAGCAAGATGCACAATCAGTTTTAGATGCTTTTCCACAGGGTTTATTTGAATCCTTGGATGGCCTGAAGGTAAGTGGAAAAATAAAATACAACTTAAACTTCTTTTTAAACAGTGCCAATCCGGATAGTGTCCGTTTCAGCTCTACACTAACCCCAATTCATTTTAAGATTTTGGAATGGGGTAAAACAGACCTGCAAAAAATAAATGGCCCATTTGTTTATACACCCTATGAGTATGGAAAACCCATGCGCGACATTATCATTGGGCCTTCAAACCCTAACTTTACCCCACTGGGCTCAATATCACCAAACTTTAGAAACGCCGTATTAACAGCAGAAGACCCTTCTTTTTTTTCACATAAAGGATTTGTAGAAGAATCTATAAGAAGATCAATTGCTGTAAACTTTAAAGAGAAAAAATTTAAACGCGGAGGCAGCACAATTAGCATGCAGCTGGTTAAAAACGTGTACTTAAGCAGGCAAAAAACACTGGCCAGAAAAGCAGAGGAAATTTTAATTGTTTGGCTGATAGAGAACAACCGATTAGTTACCAAGCAGAGAATGCTGGAAGTTTATTTCAATATCATGGAGCTCGGCCAAAATGTTTATGGCATTGGAGAGGCTTCAAGACATTATTTCGGGAAACAACCATCAGATTTAACAATTGGCGAAGGTATTTTTCTTGCTAATATTGTCCCAAAACCTAAAGCAGCTCTTTTTAAGTTTGCAGGCGATGGCAGTTTAAAGCCCTATTTATATCCTTATTTTAAATTTATTGGCAATATTATGGCCAAAAGGGGCTTAACACCGGCAGATACTTCTGGGTATGGTTTTTATAATGTTAGGCTAAGAGAAGGCTTGCGTCAATACATCGTTAGAGATAGTGCCAAGGTTGATACAGCTGCATTTGATGATGATCATGATGTTGCACCCGTTGTAATGCAGGACCATAATAAAAATCTGTTTGACAGAATATTTGGAAGCGCTAAAAAAGATACAGTAGGTAAACACACACAAGTGACAGACACTGTGAAAACTAAAAAACAGCTTAGACAGGAAAGACGGGAACAGCGCAGGAAAGAAAAAGAAAAAAGTAATTAAACACAATAATTTTTAATCATTAAATCATTGCTGCGTGCATAAAATTCAAGTAGAAGATAAAGAGTTCGAGGTTTTTTTGGAAAATGACAACATCAATAAGCGAATCAGGCTGTTGGGCATTCAAATGAACGTTGATTATGAGGATAAGTGCCCATTATTTATTGGTGTTTTAAATGGAAGCTTTTTGTTTATGGCCGATTTAATAAAAGAGATTAATGTGCCATGTGAGATTGCTTTTATGCGTGTAGCATCCTATGAGGGCACAGAAAGCAGCGGAAAGATCAAGGAAATTTTAGGCCTACCGGAGCACATTCGAGGAAGAGATATTATCGTAGTTGAAGATATTGTTGATACGGGTTTAACACTCAACCATATTCTTAAAACAATAAAAGATCAGGAGCCTGCTTCAATAAAGGTCTGTTCGCTATTGCTTAAGCCGGGATCATTAAAAAGCCCTATTCTAGAATTAGAGTATGTAGGATTTGAAATTCCAAATGAGTTTGTAGTGGGTTATGGATTGGATTATAATGGCCTTGGAAGAAATCTGAATGATATTTACAGGGCAACTGAAGGATAAATTTTTAATCCAGATTAATTTATTTTTTGCACCTTTGCCCAATAATTTTTAGCACAATGACCATACATAAAGAAGGCTATACAACGATAGCTTTAAGCATACTGTTTATTTTTATCATCAATGCTCTAGTGGATTACAAATATTATGATGTAACCTGGTTGCGCTGGTTTGTATACATTTTCTCATTTGCACTGTTTATAATCGTACTGCAGTTCTTTAGAAATCCAAGCCGTAGCTTTTCATCGGGTGAAAATCTTGTTATATGCCCTGCCGACGGTAAAATCGTGGTGATTGAAGAAACAGAAGAGGGCGAATATTTTAAAGACAAACGCTTGCAGGTGTCTATATTTATGTCGCCGGTAAATGTGCACATTAACCGAAACCCAATTTCGGGTGTAGTTAGGTTTTTTAAATACCATCCCGGTAAATATTTAGCGGCATGGAACCCAAAATCATCTACAGAGAACGAGCGCACCACAACAGTAGTAGAGCACAAAAATGGAGTACAAATCCTATTCCGTCAGATTGCTGGTGCTTTGGCACGTAGAATTGTTTGGTATGTAAAAGAAGGAGACCAGGTTGTACAAACAGAACAATTTGGATTTATAAAGTTTGGCTCAAGAGTTGATGTTTTTCTACCTGTTGGTACTAAAGTGAATGTTGCTCTTAACGATGTTGTTAAAGGCGGTATCACTACACTTGCAGAACTTTCATAACCTCCTTACGCTTCACGTAGGCTTAACTACATTAATAGCGTTCACGAGTGAGCGGAAAATAGTGTTTTTATCCTTTTAACAATACGTACGTTTTTGCCAGCAGATAAAGCCTGCAGGGCTGGGGTTAAATAGCTTAGCCTTAAAAGGGGGTATTATTGATTACATGTAGAAATTTAAAGAATGATGAGGCATTAGTTGGCCAACTTATTTTTATCATCCTCTTTTGGTTTATCGCTAATGAGCCTTTGTGTAGGGTAGGCAAAATCAGATTTGTTTTTCATTACAATATCCATTATTCTATAATTAATTTCTTCTTTTATAGATAGGTAGTCATTGTAAGCCAGTACAGAAACGAAGTAGATTACCTCTATGTTTAAGGATGAGGTGCCAAAACTTTCAAAATATGCATTTCCATCGTCGCTTGTTGATTCATGCTGATGGATATAGCTTTTAATTTCTTCAACAATTTTCCTGATCGTATTGGCATCGGTTTCATAAATAATGCCAAAAGAAAACTTTACTTTTCTGAAATTTCTTAAGCTCATGTTTTCTAAAACACCGTCTATCATTCCCTTATTGGGTATGGTTGCCATCGTTTTTTCAGACGTACGGATCAAGGTGCTTCTAAAGCCTACTTTCTCTACCGTTCCCTCTACCCCATCAACCCGAACAAGATCTCCGACAGTAAAAGGTTTATCCAGAAATATTGTAAAAGAACCAATTAGGTTTTCCAGGCTTTCTTTGGCGGCGAGTGCAATTGCAATACCCCCAATACCTAATCCTGTAATTAAGGTAAGTACATTCACTTCAAAAACGAAACCCAATAGGGTAAAAAAACCAATAAATACAACAACGGTTTTAAATAGTTCTTTTAAAAAAGGAACGAGTTGATCGTCAGATTTGCTTTCGGTAAGAGAGGCTTTATATAAAAGTACATGTGAAATAAAATCTATGATGCGGAGTATAATCCAAAAAATAGATAAGATGATCAGAAATAAGAATATACGGTCAATACAATCGCCTATAGTAACAGGTATTGCCTCCTTAACTTTTCCAACAAGTTTACTGTAGTGGAAAACAACCACTTCAAGAGGATGCCTTAATTGGTTAATAGAGATGTATAAGGTAGAGAATAAAATAAAAAGGGCTATTGGCTTAAGCAGAAGCGCAACAAAAGTGTCATCATCAGACTCCTGAGAAAACTTTTTAAAAAGTTTAAACAGCAGTTTACTCAAAAGCTTGGATACAATGCTTTTAAAAAGGAGGCCTATGATAAGAATAATACCAAATAGGCAATATGCCTTTACGGTATTGCCCCAAAAAACTTGGTCGAAAAATACAGCGTTTAACATAATACAAAGATATAAACAAAAAAACCTCCACGATTTAAATCGTGGAGGTTATATCTTTTAATAAAGAATATTATTTTCTTAAAGATTTAATACGGGCAGCTTTACCAGTTAAAGCACGTAAGTAGAATAGTTTTGCTCTACGAACTTTTCCATAGCTATTTACTTCTACTTTCTCGATGTTTGGAGAACTAAAAGGGAAGATACGCTCTACACCTACACCGTTGCTCATTTTGCGAACAGTAAAAGTTTCGTTTGCACCTGCACTATTACGTTGTATCACAACACCTTGGTAAATTTGAACACGTTCTTTATTACCTTCGCGAATTTTATAGTGTACGCTCACTGTATCGCCAGACTTGAACGCAGGAAAATCTTTTTTCGCGATGGCCTGCTCTTCAACA
>Ga0116227_10007455_pt1 | contig 21323 bp, 19 predicted proteins | sample S1TSphgellanicum_FD_89693 | JGI IMG/M metagenome (GOLD analysis project Ga0116227, IMG submission 89693) | Host-associated microbial communities from peat moss isolated from Minnesota, USA - S1T2_Fb - Sphagnum magellanicum MG | ecosystem: Host-associated > Plants > Peat moss > Unclassified...
AGTTATGACATTCTTCATTTTGCACATTAAAATTCTTTAAAATTCTTCATTTAGCACCTTGTCATAACATTCTTTACCCGCGAATGTTTACCAAATTACACTGGTTGATCTATAATTTTTTTTAAAATTCTTTAAAATTCTTGCTTCTTTGGGCTTCCATAACATTCTCGCACCAAGAATGTCATAACTATGTCTAGCACCCTGGGGCATCTAGGGAATATAGCACAAGTGGACAATTGCATCTCCCTAGCCTTGTACAATCTGTCAGATTTGTCATCAAAATTATCAGCATGGGAACCTGGGGTGTTGCTTCATCTTGTATACAAATTCTTGTCATTAGTTGCAATCAGATTCTTGATAACCTGGGGTTTTAATATGTCTTTGGTGCTTCTGCACAGGAGTCTACAATTGGTGCAGCATTTCTCACCCAAACACTGGCTGTGAATGATGTAACGGTGAAGTTTGAAATTTGGGATACAGCTGGGCAAGAAAGATACCACAGTTTGGCCCCAATGTACTATCGAGGTGCTGCTGCAGCTGTCATTGTTTATGACATAACAAATGTTGTATGTGCTTTCTGACTCTTTACCATCTTTCTTAACTGATTGTATGTATGTAGAGGACATGGATATTTCAACATTTTTGTGTTGCTTATACAAGCTGCAAATGGAGAGAAAAGCCCTACACATAACTTAGAAAGCTTGCAGACCAAAAAGGGAGCACCTGCAAAAGCTAAAGACCTCTACAACCTAACTCATGACTCCTTCAAGTACTTTGTTTGGTTCCATGCAATTAGGCATGGAGGCAGCTGTGGTCCTTATAGACTACACAACTACAGATTAGATGTTGTAGAAGCAGACAGTGTATCTGCCTCAATCTTGTTGCAGACAAAAAAATAGTGATACTTGGAATCCATTCTTGGAGGAGCAACTAACTATCAGCATCATTGTGTGTTCTACCTGATTGAGCAAATTCTCTGTTCCTGTCACAAAGCTGCCAAATGATCTTGTCATGTCAAGAGTGGGTGATAAGAAGAAAGATAAACTGGTTTGATATTTGATGAAAACTTGTTGGTATCTCTTCTTGTGTGAGATCCATTTTAGTAAGCTTTTTCCCTTTTGTGAGAAGAACTCCTTGTGGCACCTTTAAACAGGGTATAATAATGGTGTGTATGCCAGTGTTGTGATTTGTGTAATTCTCAAAACTTCCAAACCAGCTTGTTAATGCCCCATTGTACTTTTGTTAGGAACCCACTTCAGCATCATGCCCTATGTGGTTGCTTCAGACTTGAAATTTTGGACACAGTTTACACATTTGCTTAATTGTGTGGCAGGACTCCTTCAATCGAGCTAAGAAATGGGTACAAGAGCTCCAAAGACAGGGTACTACATTGCATTTCTCTTTGTTTGTGCAATGATATGGGCTGAATAGTATTTTTGCCTTGGGAAATATGTAAACTTGGGGTCTGTGTTTCATAAGTTTTGTAACTTGTCATATGCAGGCAACCCAAATCTTGTGATGGCTCTTGCAGCAAACAAGGCAGATCTGGACTCAAAAAGAAAAATTGAGTCTGAGGTATGACTCATGCTACCTAGGCATATGTCAGCCTTTATGACTTGTGAGGAAGTAAACTAGATTTAAAAGAGCTGAAATCTATTATAGCTGTAGGGATGAGCAGCTCCAGAGGTCCGAAGTTGCAGGAGACCAGTATATGAACAATTGTGGAGCTAGTATCTTTGTGCTCACTTCACTTGTTCACCACCTTTCAGTCTAGGTTTATCTTCTGGTTGAGTTATACACATGATATCTTTGTCATGGTTCTTGGTGAGTTGTGTTGGCACTGAATTTGTCTGTGCAACTTAACAGGACTATTGACTTATGATAATGTGCCATATCTGGATTGGGTTTGCAGGAAGGAAAGTCATATGCAGATGAAAATGGATTGTTTTTCATGGAAACTTCAGCAAAGACTGCACAGAATGTGAATGAGCTTTTCTATGAAATTGGTATGCTTCAAAGGACTTTACAACGTCTGAATGAGCTTTCATTTGAAATTGGTATACATAGTCTGCAGATACTTCTTACTCTATAGGAAAAGTCTGAAAAATTTGGTGGGCTTTTCTGATACTGAGAGTTTGAAGGTAGGCTGTGAGTTAGGATTGTTCCATGGTGTTAACTGTTTTAAGGACCTGTTTTTTGGAATCCATATCACTGATATCTGTGATTGCTATATATTAATATTGGTGTGCATGTGGTGCAGCAAGAAAGTTACCAAAAGCTCAACCTGCACAGCAACCTGCTGGGATGGCGCTTACAGACAGACCAGCAAACCGTGGCCTTGCTCAGAAGTCAAGTTGCTGCTCATCATGAACTTGTCAGAATCTCTCCCCATGGAGTTTCAATGACAAGAACTGTGGAAATATTGGAGACACTTGTGGCATAAAATGAAAGGGCAGGACTGACACTCAGGTGAGTGTCAGCAACCATAAGGAGTTTGAAGGTGATTGTTATCTGGCTTTTTCAATCAGAGGACAATCTGAATGCATCTGTTGGGATGAAGTAGGGTAAAATCCATCATGCTTTAAATTGTATGTCAAACCACAGTCAGATGGAGAGATGGGGTTTGTCAGAAAGCTTTCTTTGCAGACCCTGCCTAAGGGAATCCTTTGTTTGCATAAAGCAGATTTGTGGTTTCTGGTTTATCTTAGGGTGTTGCTATATAATGCCTTAAAAGAATTCATTAGCTTTTGCAGAGATTTATTCAAGAATCTCAAACCCATGATAAAGATGATGTGCATCTCTCTCAGAGCCGATGTGTTGCTATGATTTTGTACAGGAACATTATGTTTTATCAAGTGATTTTGGACCTCACTCTTCAATCTAATCTCTCAGCCCTATCCTGGATCAAATTAGTCAAAGTCTCATTCCCACCTGCCTGTTTGTATGATATACTTGTCCAACATTTTGCAATGTAATAGGTTTCCACTGACTCCTAAGGTATTCAAGTTTCTTCCAGCAGATTGCAGAGGAACAAGGATACATGGCTTTATGACACTGATTTTTGCTACTGACCAAGGGAAAATCAGCTTTGTCTGTTATCAGCAGGTTTAGTAGACCTAAGCTTTCTGAGTGCTTGAAGTCCTTGGACATAGCTTATTGCCTCTGGAGTTCAAAGATATGTTGTGAACCTTCACTTGGTGCACTCAACACAGAAAAATCACTCAAAATGGACCAAAAATGAGTAATATATGGGGTTTGGAAGTAGTGTTCAATTTGGCAAGGTAATTGTTTGGAGCTTAGAATCTTTGGACATAATTTGGTTGCATCTGGAATTCAAAGAGGGATTGTGAAGCTCGAGTTGGTGCACCCTATACTTTTAGATTACTCAAAATGTACAAGAAATGAGAAAGATATGAGGTTTGAAAGTCAAGGGGTTTAATGCATTTTTTTTCAATCATTTTACTCTTTAGACATGATCATTTTCTTCTTACTTCTTTGTTGCTCAGTCATCTCTAAAGTTCTAAGAGATATTGGAAACATTCACTTGGGGCAACCATAGCCATGAAGATCACTAGCAAAGGACAAGAAATAAGAAATATATTGATAAATGTTCAGTTATCAGCTTGTATTTGGTAATGAATGTGTTTACAGTAATTCCTCACAACTTGCAGTTTCATCATCCATTGTTAATGAAAACATCTGGGCTAAGGCAAGAATCTCTAAACACAACAGTGAGGCGGTGTGGTGAAACTCCAGCCTTGTGTTGCTGATACTGTAAGAAGAGAAATCAATTTAAGCTAATGTTGAATTGATTTTATTGCAGAAGGGCCTAATCATCAGCCATTGTGGAAATCCAAGGTGTGAATGAAATTGTAGACAACCAAATATAGGTTGTGTATCAAAGAGTCATTGTGCAACAGAACATCTGGAACTCTTGGTTTTCCATCCTTGGATCTTCGCTAGTTCTTGGTACACCTTGACATATACCCAAGGGAATGACACTCTTTAAACCGTTTTGGGAAACCTGTATGAATGTGACATCCTTCTAGAAATTCCAAAATTTGGAGTAGAAATTAACATTTTGAATATTGCTTCTAAAAGAGGCCGTAGCTGCTATGCTCCTTTGGGATTGGTAGCACACACTTTAGTGGAACCCAACTTCATTGGTTTCTGCCCAAAAAGCTCCTAATTTTGACCCTATGCCTCCTACTATATGCAGATGTTGCATAGGGAAGAAGGAGAATAATGGTCTATCACCTATCATGCACTTCTCCCCTGAGCCCAATACATCAAACACAGTACTGTCACATCTCTTGCAAGGCTTGCTAAAATACCTCCTCCTCTTGCATTTACTACCTCAGAAAATTGATTGCATAATACTCAAGCTGTACCAAGTTCGAATCACACACTCTGGGCACAGTTACGTTCTCACCAACTCTGGGACATTTTGAATATTTCTGTGTAAGACCTTCAGTGTGGTACTTCACCAGATCTAGGGAAAGCTGATTGCCAGCATAGGGCAACTGGCATGATGGGTGCGACAACACCCTTTGCACTCCCCTGTTATGGAGATGACAAGCTATGGACCAGCACTGGAAAGCCTCATGCTAGAGAAAAAGATGTTCACACTCCCAGCCAGCATCAGTTATGATTTAATTACACAAAACCAATGTTGACACTTCTGCACCAAACATACACATGATGTAATTGTGTACAGTTGCATGTCAATAATGTATGGGGTACTTCTGAGGGCACAGAAATTAACTCTGCTATGCCCCCTTATCATCCCCACAAGCCTTCCATTGAAAGATATTTGCTATTTGTCCATATTTACAGCAGGCATGCTCCCAATGCACCCTGCCAAGAATTAGGACAGAAAACAGGATGGGCATTTCATCTTTCTGTTCTTCCTGTTCAAGTCACAGGAAGAATATGGAGCACCATGCAGCCATTACTTATGTCAAAGTATGAAAGTCACCAAGCCAAGGGAATGAAATGGAAAATCAAGAGCACATATCACAGAGACTCAGACATACAAATGCTGCTCATGAGTTCTTTTGGTGTGCAAGACTGCAAAGGGACAGCAGCTATTCATAGTGGCAACTGACTCGTTCCACCAGGTGCCATCTCCACAAACCGAACTAAACATTCCCTAGTAATCTTCCACATAATTGGAAGCAAAGGTATACATTACAAATGCACAGCCTGAAGTTGTTGGTGGATGGCAAGAGTTCCAGCACAGCCAGCAATGGATGGATACATTCCCAAAGGGAATGAATCTTCTCCCTAACTTTCTACCAGTCCAGACCGATACTGTCACATTTTAGCTGTAGGGCTTTCAAATTCAGAAGAAGAGGAATGAATGCTCTTTTTTCCAGCAACATAAAATGGTAAAAATATCACAAACTCAAAGCGCCGAATTCTATGTGTATAAGGACGTAGTGAATCGAGATAACCCGGCCTTTGGCACAAGTGTCTGCCAGATTATCTGGCCGTGCAAAGTTTCCGTGTATAAGGGGCTATGTCCATTCGGCAAAAACCTACGTCACCTGTCAAGCACCGAAGTCTGTCAATGAGCGGCAAGCAAGCCAATAAGACAGGGACACACAAGGTACTACATAGACGGCTTTTGTAGACTCTAACATAGCGACAATCCACCGGAGGGTGTTGATGGTAAAGACTTTGCTATTCTTGAGATGGCAAAGGCTGAAATGTCATGCAGGAGATGAACTAATGCATCTAGAAGTCATTGGTCTGTCACGCAAGAAATGTGTTCAGAATCGGAAGCCCTGTTGCCAAAAAAAGGATCGAAGAGAAGGAAGTGTACACTTTGTGCTGTAAAACCAAAACCCAAAACCCATTTTGGCAAGTGTGGCTAGAGACAGAAAACGGTGAGCAAAACAATAGGCACGTCAGCACATCTTCAGCCCCCCCCAGTCTCAGACAGAACACATCACCGACGATAAGAAACGCACTCTACGATCCAGCCCCAAAAACGCAACATAAGGCATTGGAGCATTGACAAGCAACAGTGGTTGGGCTTGAAGGACAAACCACAACCGGAAAAGCAGAAAAATAAGGGTCAGCATTTCAGGTACATATTTGCTTGAACACAAGAGCGATGAGAACTTGCGGGGCAGAATGAAGGCTGAGATGTCTCGTAGTCTAGAGCTTAAGATTGCCGTCAAAGATCCGCGGCAGCACAGATGAGGACGGCGTGCAACACGGCCTGCGAGAGCAGAACACAAACATACTAAGCGGTTTAGGGTTTTCTCAGAGTCGAGAGCGTGTAGGCATATCTCCTTGTTTACCAAACTGGCTTAGGGTTTTTCCTGGGTGGGAGAGGCAACCTTCTGCTGGCTCGTTTTACCTTGTCAGTGTTTTTTTCTTTTAAAAAACAAAAATGACTGCTAATCAGGGTTTTTTTTTTTTTTTTTTTTTTATTTTTTTGAGGTAGGGGAACTCACGACCATCGATCGATTGCCTGTTTTCATCAAGACAATTGACTGCTAATGTATCACTGGATCTTTCCATTGTCGACCATGAATTATCGAGATCTGATTCTGTATCACCACACCTCCAATTTCCTTCCGAGTTCCTTGCAGATTGTTACAGTTCTGTGTAAGGAGGTGCAGGTGCAGATAACAACCCATGTTACTCTTTTCTGCAGATGGGGCTCATGAAGAAGCATCCTTCAATCATTCCATTCGTGGTGTATATTGCCAATGATGAAAAGCACATGGAAAGGTTTGCAGTGTGTGCCAAGTACACGACCTTGGACCCAATGAAAACAAATATGTCCAAGTACATATGCAATATCCAGACCATCCAGGTGTACCTTTCTATGTGAGCTGATAAACATCTGTTGCCCAAAATCAACAACAGTAATGTGGGTAAGAGAGTGGCAGTGATTCATGCAACAGTCTTCAGCCGTCTGTGCAGGTGTAAACAAGGAGAACCTCGTCTTGATCTGGCCACTAATACTGTCAAGGTGGTTCACCAAGAGTACTTGAAACAGTATACATCCTCAGCTTTGGGATCAAAGCGTATGTTCCAGTTGATGCTATGGGCTCATCTCACAACACGATGGCAATTGTGCATATGGATGGAACCGTAGCCAAGGCATGGCCTCTTTCACCATTGCAGGTTGAGAAGCAACCTGTTGCCAGTATATTTGCTGTCAGGGCAGTGGGCACCCCACTTGCTGGTCCCTTGTCAATTGCAAGGTCGCAACTGGCAAATCTGGATTTTGGAAGCCTTGGTTTGAGTGCATGACCAGGTGATAAAGCAGGCATCAGTGAGTTCAAAAGCAGTGCAATAGGTCAGAGCTTTGAGGGAGAATGAAGTGGAAGTGCTGAACACCATTCATCATCCTCAGCTGGATTGGGGTTTTAGAAAAGGGTCAGTTGGTGTCTGTAAGCACTTCTCTTGCTCCCCTCTCTCCTTCATACTTCAAATGTACAAGACTTATGGGGCGCAGCTGTAACTCATCACGAATTGTGTTTGTTTTAACTGCAGCTCACAGAGGAGATTGAGGTATCTGATAGTAATGAAGAAAGTCAGGAGGAGAAGGGTGAGAGCAAAGAAGAGGACAGTGGCTCTGGGCTGGAACCTATTGAGAAGATTTCTCTCTTTCACCTATGCCTCTTTGCTCCTTCTTCAGTTCTTTTCTTAATTGTTTTTGTTCTTTTATCAGAATGCACAACAGCAATCATACTCACATGTGTCTTGATGTTTATTTCTCTTGATTGCCACATCCAGGTTGGGTGTCTGTCTTATCAGATTTTATTTTTATTTGCAAGGGTAAAATGGTAGGAATGCAGTCACATGTGTCTAGCCAGGTCCTTCACATGAACTAGAGCAGAGGAAGGTCTGCCTTTTTCCAGGAGTGTTGCCTCTCATGTTTCTGATAGTGGCTTGGGTGGATAGTTTGAAAGCAGGAGGGCTCAGTGGATGATGGAAGCATATAGTCTGACAGTGATGTGAGTTTCGTTGATGTTGATGAGGAGGATGATGCTTTTTGGGATGACAATGAAGCTACTCCCACTCCAAGGCTACCACCAAGTTCAGGAAAAAGCAACATTAGAATGGTGACAATGGTGGGTAGGCTATGCTAAGAAATATCTTCCAGGAGCATTTTGTTTTCTAAACTCGCATGTTCAGCTTTGCAAGCAGTTTTGTTGGATTTTCTTGCTGCAGAGAAGGAGATCCAGATGGGAGACAAAAGGCAAAACAAATGAAATGATTTCTTTCTCTGTACATATGAGTGTGATAATCATACTTGTAAAGAATGGAATCAGAAAACAGAACAACAGCTGGGGGATCCTGGGAAAAAAGATGCAACAAAACAAGCATCTTTGCAAGCAGGTGAATATATTCAAGATGTTTCTTAATATCAAGAGACTCAGCAATCTTGAACAAGAGAGTGTCACATGTTATCTATAGAATAATATACAAGCCAGCGTTCCTCAGTCGCCGATCTCTCTCTTCCTCGCAAATTTTGTAAGACATCACAGAAGAGTGTATGTATCTTTGAGAACAAGGGCAATTTCGTGGGGTTGGCGTTCAGCAAACAGTCAATGCCGTTGCTCTTATTCAGGTACAGTTGCATCGAGGTTACCTAGTCCTTAGAATACGCGAGTGTCGAGCATCATGCATTGGAACTCTGCAAAGTCTACTCGTCCATCTCCGTTTCTGTCCACGGAATTGATCATGCTGCGACAGTCATCGATTGTCAAGTTCTTCTCCCCCAAGCCTGACAAAACGCGGTGCAGTTCATCGGCGGAAATGAAACCGTTTCCGTCAGAGTCGAAGACATGGAAAGCTGCCTTTATGTCGGAGGAGTAGTCCCCGCAATTTGTTGCCGCCCCGTCTGCTGCCTCTACAGCGTCCATGGCTCGTCTATTGAGATTGATGAACTCTTGAAGGTCGATAAATCCGTCGCCGTCAGAGTCTACTTCGTTCACCATTTCCTCTAGTTCTTTGTCCGTGGACTCGATCCCAAGAGAATGAAGAACGAAACCAAGCTCCGTGGCTGAGATCTTGCCGTCTCCATTTACGTCGAAGTACCTGAACGCCTCACTCAGCTCTTCCGTGCGGTCGAACGGCGCAACAAATGCATGATCCCGCTGTTCAGAGAAGGACTTCAGAGAAGAATTCGACGCTCCTTCTGTCCGGTTCGACGCAGAGCCACCAGATCTGAGGCTGAATTTCAAAGGAAGCTTCCAAGAGTGCGCCGATGAATCCCTCTCTCTGGAAGACGACGAAGAGAAAGATGAAGAACCTGACGAATCCGACGGATCCAAGGAAGAAGCATCAGATTTCTTTCTCTTCGAGAAAAACGAGAACTTCATCCTGGCAGCCTTGCAGACGATCTCCAGCAAACAAATTCACGGGAACACCAAAAAACACACACACACACACACACACACACACACACTTCGCTGGTATAAGACTATTCTCAAGACCTGTATTTCCTCTGAGCATAATTCAGAGGTTCACAGCTGGTGCGAAAAGGTGCGCACTCTCTCTCTATGAAGTTGGCAATCTCAAACAAGACTCCTGGTGACAGGTGAAGGACATTTCTACTATAATTCCTTTCGCCTTCCAAAATTCAAATATCAGTACCACACAAGAACCACCAGTAAATCGACTTCGTGCGCCCACAACACTCCTAGTGACAACAAAGTCGCCAATCCTTATCCCCCTTATGCATTTGTACGTTTTCACTCTTCTGTTGCTGCAGGCTTCTTACCTGCGCCTTCACATAATCCCGAATGTTCTCCCCGGTGACACCTTCTTACGTTTCCTGTATGTTCGGACCGTCTTCATAAAATCTGCACAAGGCCATAGCTTTGTTCCGCGCTCCTTCGACGATCCTTCTTTTTCCAGCGAGCTTTTCCCAGAAAATCCGGATCGCCTTGTCGTACTAGCGTTGCGCGTTCGGGAAGAGATCCGGGATCCGAGGGCGGTAGTACCGTTCGTTCTCGTTCCGCGCTGCTGCTACCCAAGCGGTGGCCGACTTCGTGAACTAGACGAGGAAGAAAAAGTGATGAATCATCCATCATCCATCGTGTGTCTGGGATGCCGGCACGGTGCTCGCGGCACGGCCAATGATTTTTTTTGGGATGTTATCATTACCGAACAACCAGGAATGTTAACTTTTTAAAATAAAAATATTTTTTGGATATGTTATCATTATTGGAAAATTAAATTAATAATATTAGTTTTTAAAAATAAACTCAACTAAAACTATAGTCTTTGGATGTTATCAGCATTGCATATGAAAGAATGTTAAATTTGAAAAATAAAATAAAATGAAACTATTTTGTCTTGGATGTTATCATGATTGAACAAAGTAAGAAGGTTAATTTATAAAATATTGTTCAAGGTTATATTTCATCTTCAATATCACATTTGTTTTTTTGCATCTCAATTCTTAGCTTTGGAGAAGTAGTTTAGAAGCATACGTCCCATCGTGATTAGTGAGATGACCCATCATTTAGTTGCCCACACTAGCTATTTAGTTTAAGGATACTATTGTAAAACATTTAAACCCCATTAGTTTGGTGCAACGACTTGTGGCAAATGTGAAATAATGGTTCACAATGTTCGAACAATATTAAATTTGCACTCAGATTGGGTGGTGTTACAAGTGAATGTTTGTAACGCTTTCAATTCAATGTTACAATCAACCATTTTTTAAAAGTTGTGCAAATTTAGTTTAGCACCAAATTTGTTGCTAAATTGAGTTTCATACCCCCGTTGAAGCCTAACATACTTTTTTTTCCCTTGTTTTTTGAAATCTCATCCCCTATGTAACCAAACAGGGGGTTCCGATGTTGTCTTTGCCTGACTTTACAAATAACTTCAATGTCAAAATTGTTTTTAATAATTTAGATGGTACCTATATTAAGTCAAGTCAAGTAGATTACCCTAGTACCTTGGATGATTCGACATTGACTATATTAGTTTTCAAAATGTTGATATTTTCAAATTTTATTTCTTCCAAATAAAAAAAAATTGTGAAGAATAATAGTGAATATTTAGGAATATTTCATTTGTTGAAATGAATTTTTCAAAATTAACTAATTATTCAATGGACATGTGTTGAAATGGCTAAGGTACTACAATATCAAACAATAACATACATATCAATTTTGGTAGGTCCCAAGTCATATAATTGCCATGTTAAACTGTGTTGGTGAATCATGGGTGACAGACATCATCATAGTTGGCCTTGGTCATGACTCATCATGGTGGTGTTGGGGAGGAGCTACTATAGCAAAACAACAATGACAAGTAGAATACATATTTGGAATAAACCCAAGCATGATTGTTTAGGGTTTAGGGTTTACTAAACCCTAAACCCTACCTATGTCTTTAGCCCAATATAACATAGTCAAGACTTAGGATGTAAAGGACAAATTATAATGGAAAGTTGGGCATGATTAACCTAGCATTCATAAGTGCATCATCCAAAAAACCATGTTTAAATTTTTTTTGGATGGGATGAAACCTAAGCTAAGTTTAAGACAGGGTCTTGGTGGTGAAGTTGCGTTGTTGCCCACTGGCCACCCCACACCCCTCACCTCAATAATTAGAATTTTTTTTTCCCACACCCCTTAAACTTTTTTATGTCAATACATGAGTGGCGACTAGGAGGCATTATAGGAGGAACACACGATTAGAGCACTCGTTCTAGCTTCTCACAAACGTTCGGAGTCAACTCCAGATCCTACCCCACCTTTATTAACATAATTATGCCACGCATGGGCCTTTGTTCATGTGGAGGAATAATTCGAACAATACACAAAATTAGCTTTGAACACACCAGTAACCCCATATGATGAGACCACGGTAATCCTTCGCCTTCTCCACCCACCTGCTAAGGTTGATCTCCCCCTTTTAGTTGATGATTTCCATCCTGAGATAGAGGTTATTTTAGATCAAAAGGCATTTTTCTTTGCCTTGGCTCGTTCACCACGTCTTTCTTTCAGTGGCCCTTTGAGTATAGTGCATGAGTTTTTATAAGACTATTTTTTCCTAGAAAATTTTGTGAATGGCTTCACCTTTTTTTCGAGGTATGTGGGTACTAAAAAACTAAATTGTTGCATTGGCATCATTAGGTATAGAAAAGGAAATAAAAATGAGAAAAACATAATAAATATATTAAAAGTTCTTCACCCAACCTTATGATTGCACAAGTTACTAAAAGGTTTACAATCCACCCTCATATTTGGCAAGGAAATAAAGATGAAAAAAACATAATAAATATATTAAGAGTTTTCCACCCAATCTTATGATCACACAAGGTGCTAAAAGGTTTACAATCTAACCTCATATTTGACTTTTTCTTATTTGAAGAGATTAAATCTCATGTCAAAGCAACTTTAGATGAGGGTCCAAGGTCTAGGGACCAATGAATTCAAACAATCTTATTGGTCAAAAACTTTAAATTGGTCCCCAAGGCCTGTAGATAAAGGTCCAAGACCAAAAAGTGGCAAATTGAGGCTTAACCTACATGGCACCTATTTTGGAGGGAAAATGATGCACTCTCAACCCCCTTTATAGACTCAAATATGAGTATAAGGTGGAAACAGCGGAAGAGTAAAGAATTGAGGCACGTTTTTTGGCTCGCAGCATTTTGGGGGTAGAGGGGCATGATGGAGCTCCGAGATGGAGACTAGGAAGAGTGACAAGCATCAATTACTCACACAGACCTGCACAAACCAAACAACAAGTTGGTTAATGCATAATTTGAGCACTTTTGGTGCTAGGAAGAGCCACGGGCAAACTTGGACCCACAAGACTCACCATGGCTTGAACTTGGGGGAAGCCACCACCTTCCCCCTTATAGTATACTTTGTGCCTCTCCATGAGGCCCACATACAAATGGCATTTTGTCCTAGGACTCCCAAGTGGGAGTTTCGAAATTCCCAAACTTGGGACTCTTGCGACTTTAGGGACCTATAACTTTGTGTGTGGACCTTTGATCAAGATGAGGTCTGAAGCAAAGTCGTAGCCCTCATTGAGAGTTTTCCAACAGTATGTCGCATGTCAACTATACGCAAGGAAATTGTGGCGATTCCCGACTTTTAGTGGCGATTTGACTCTTGACCTTTCTTTTGGCCATAACTTATGTTTCAGGTGTCCAAATGGGTCATACGAGCCCATTCCAGACATCTACGTTTTAAAAGCTTTCCAATGATATAAAGAACTTTCCAATCCAATGAGTTTTGATCCCTGAAATCCCCCTTTGAAAATTCTAGAATCCATCGAAACTCCAACTCTCAAAATGGGAGTTCACTCGAGAGTGTGAGGGTTCATTCCCTCACACTCTTTTGCACTTCTAGGAGCATGATATGTGACTCTTGGGCCCAATCTTGGCCCGCACCTTTACAAACCCTTACCTTTGTTGCGAGCTCAAGGCTAGGGTTGCGACAGAAAATCAATTAGTTTAGACCAAAAAATCAATGCTAAAAGGAGAACTCCTAATTTGGAAAACTAGGAATCAAGTTAGGGACCAAGGTATAGTCCAATTCAAGGATTGAATTTGTTTCAAATCAATCCATATTAGTTCTTAGGAAATTGGACCCTTGTCTAAAGTGAGCCTAAATATTACTTTTCCTAATATTAGGTCCTTAAACTAAAAGTCATCAACCTTTTTAGATGTTAACCCCACAATTTGTACCGATGCTTTTAGAAAGGGACATTCCTTCAAATAAAAAATGATCACAACGAATGTTAGAAATACAAATTTCAAGGAGCCAATGTGATGGCTAAAATGCATTTAAAGGGGCTAGTTTTATTTTCCCCTTTTCTTTTCAGGAAAATTGCATTTAGTGGGGATTTTTTGACATTTCATTAAGTTCAAAGTGTAATCAATGAAAGACACATCATTGAAATCAAGGTAGCCACCACTTCACGGTGAATGCCACTTGACTCAATTTGAAGTGCCAAAAAGGCTTGTACTATTTGTGGGGGGTTTTTTTTTTTGATTTTTGTGTTTTGTCTTCCATATATTCTCTTGGCACCTTAATTTTATCTCATAGGATTTCACTAAAGTTCTTGCCTTCTCACCTATATACTTGGGCCAAATGAAATGCATTATATCTTCAATATAACCTTTTATTTTGGGGAGCTTCTAGTGTTTGAATTTTATATAATGGGGCAATCAAAATGGCTCATTACCAAAAAAATTGAAAAAAATTTGGGCAACAACTTTTTTAATTAACAAAAAAAACAAGTTACTTCCACAACGTTTGGATCCGGCTTTACCTATAAGTTGATTATTAGCATCAATGTGACCCACTTGGCCAATTATACCTAAACAATCCTGAAATATTAAATGAACCTCTCTAAAAGGTAATCTTAGTGTGGTTAGTTGACCCCCTTTGTAATAAGTTTGGCTATAGAGCTTGCAACTCTCACTAATTGGCCACCTCTACCAGGTGTTATTTCTACATTGTGTATAATTGTGCCCAAAGGCATATTGGTTGAAGTAGATTATCACAAAGTCAAATGAATTGATCACAATCTCTTCCCAAATTGTACAAGCCTTTTTCGAGGCATACGACTTTCTAGGTTTATATAGCGTAATCTTTTTTTACTAATTATAGCCTAGGTTTTCTCCATCATTTGGCTTACTTCTATTTGTGTAGCTTCAAAATGAATGATTTTATTAATTTACATCAACATTTTTTAATGTTTCATAATAATTCAAGAGGCAGATTCCATTCTCTCTTTCTGGAATGAAAGAAAATTCATTATCTAGCTTTGAAATTGCCCTTGACCACCAATTCGAATGTAATTAACTCATCCAAGTATTATTAAGGAACAACAAGGGTTGTTCGTATCTATATTTTTCTCCCTATGCTTAAAACAAACAAAAGTTTTTTCCATATTATTATACATCCCCAAAGTTTATGACATAAATATTTCATAGTACAATGCAATAAACTTAATCACATGCTATTGTTTCCCTTTAGTTTCCTTCTGAAGCTTATACCAATAAAAATATATTTATTATTGGATTAATGATGGATTTATAGATTATGCTACTATCCCAATCGATTTTCCAATTACATAAACGAATATATCAAAATCACTCAAAGGTAGGGCATTTCCCACTAATATGGGAGCGTCTATATTAGAAATAATAATACCTCCAATTTTGATTCCTTGAAGATGTAAAATATATCGTTTTTCACCATCCTCATAATGTGTGAGACATATATTCGCATTACAATTAAGATCATATTCTATGGTTGTAATTTTACCAAAGTTTTTTTTTAAAAATTGTCGAAAATCAATTTGTCGATATAGAAGTTTATGACCTAACTCTATGTTGACTAATAATAACCCTTCTATTATTACAACCCCTTTTATTATGTTGTCCATAGGTTGATTTCTTCTGAAGATTGGATCTCATTATTTCTTCAAATCCCGATACAAAACGACTGCGTGTACTTGGGGTATAGGCTTTATATAGAGAAATGGTCATAATAAGATGTTGTATTAGGATGAGAAAAAATTTATTTGTTCGGAAATAACAAGATGGAATAACCAAACTTAAGCATAATAATCATTTATTTATAACACATCGAATATCTTATTATTGGACCTATTCATCTTCTTTTTTTTAGAGGTCAATGATTATTCATTCTAATTATTTTAACATTGAAAAAACTTTTAATCCATTTTTTAGTCTTAGTTTTGGTAGATTTTTTATCAACATCAAAAGTATATTGATTTTTCTCTAACAAATGAATCGTTTTTTTTGTAAGTACTAGGTATTTCATTTCATCCATAATTACTTTGATTCCTTCCCTTTATTATATCTTATATTTCACATTGTATGATTCAACGCATTTTTTTCCAATAAATATTCTTATTTTCAATTCATATTTCTTATTCTCTTTTCTAATCGTCACCCAATCAAACTAATTATGGTAGTTACTATTATTATTAGTTCACCTTAAATTCCACTAGATTTGATTAATGAATTATGGGTAAGGGCCACCCAATACCCAAAATTTGATTCATTATTTCCCATGCATCTGACAAGAGTTGAACCTACAAATTCTCCAATTATGAGTTGGGTGTTTTAACCACTCACCATGGATGTTATTGCTCCAATTCATTATTAGTGGTATATCTATTTTTTGACAAATCTTATTGCTCCTTATCCAATAAGAGGGAAATATCCAATGATTGGGGGAGTGAGAGGCAATTATGCATTATATCGAATTGATCAGGAATTCATTTTTTGAAAAATATTATTTGACTTTCGTGTTTTGATTTGGTTGGCTCGTCCGAAATAGTTTCAATAACTTACGGATATCTATAGTAGGCTGATTGATTACATGAAGCCCACAAACAAAAAAAAATATGGCCAAAGAAAGTATACATAAAAGGTAGCTCTTTTTTTCTTAGTGATTGTGGAATCCTCCGTGATAAACTACATGCATCATACCTATATATTTTTAATTACGTTTCCCATGGATCAAGGAAAACAACTCAATGGGAAGAGGATTGTCCACAAGAGAGTAAGGGGGTTCAACCCATTCCTATTTAGAATATATAACATAGATTTTTAGCAATATGGTTGGTTGTACCCTTACGTCAATTCAAATCAAGAAGTCTTTCCATGGAGGCAAATATTTTATTTTCTTGCTAGTCAAAGGTATATTAAAGTTAGTTGCAAATCCTTCCTTAGTAGGGTGGCATTGTATGTATATAAAGTAGTTAATGGTTTGCATAGGATTCCTTTTATGTAATAATAAATCTTGCATATGTTCCTATTGAAAAAAAATTGTTTCTTATTTCAACTAAACTCTCAAAAAAATGTGGTAACACATTGGAGCCTTTGAATGCACATTAAAAAAAGGTGTTGGCTAGAAATAGTTAGGATTTTATTTTCCTGGAAATGGGTAAGACTTTTGGTGTAAGAAAAAAAAAATTCTATATTTTCTTTGCTTCGTTTTTCTCCTTCCCCCTCTTTTAACAATTTTTATATTAGGGTTAGATTGATTAATGCTAGATTGAACATATTGAAAAATATTTTTTTCATGTAGAATTTACTAAATCTAGATGAAAAAGATATTGGATTGAAAAAAAAAAAGGTTTACAAATTTTCCAAAAAAATGAGTGGCTCGAATAAGTAGGAATCCATATTTTCAATAGGATTATTTGGTTGATAATAGGATTCAATCTTTTCTACTATTTCCATAATCATATGTGAAAGGAGGGCCTAGCTCCAATCAAGTTGCTTAAGAATAGTAGGATGGTGGCTTTCAGTCTTCTAACTTTTTGGTTTATGCCTGCTTATTAGGAAGTTCTCTTTGGGGTAGGGATATAATTCAGCGGTAGAATATCACCTTGATGTGGTGGGAGTCATCAATTTGAGCTTGATTATCCCTAAATCTATTCCAAGTGTTTCTATTTTCTCCTTTTTTCTATTTGCTTCTTCATAATTGAAAAAGGCTTGTGGGATTGACATGATAAGGTAAGGAAAGGTATACTAGAAGTGAGCTTTAGGCTAATATGAAGCAAATGAACACAAGTTATCCCTTGGGATGAAAGACGATTACCAATTAGTTTTGTCCATGAAGAAGGAAACTATAAGTAATGTAATTATGAATTTCATGGAAGGTTTGATCCTGGCTCAAGACGAACGTTGGCGACATGCTCAACACATGCAAGTCGAAAGGGAAGCATTTTAGTGGTGTTTTCAGTGGCGGATTGGTGAGTAATGTGTAAGAACCTACCCTTGGGAGGGGGACAACAATTGGAAACAGTTGTTAATACCGCATAGGTTGAGGAGCAAAAAGAGGAATTTGCCCAAGGAAAGGCTTATGTATGATTAGCTAGTTGGTGAGGCAATGGCTTACCAAGGTGATGATCAGTAGCTGGTATGAGAGGATGATCAACCACACTAGGACTGAAACACGGCCCAAACTCCTATAAGAGGTAGTAGTGGGGAATTTTTCACAATGGGCAAAAGCCTAATGGAGCAATGTCGCGTGGAAATAGAAGGCCCATGAGTTGTAAACTCTTTTTATCATAGAAGAAGCGATGATGATATCTAAGGAATAAGCATTAGCTAACTTTATGTTAGTAGCTGTGGTAAGATAGAAAATGCAAGCATTATCCAAAATGATTGGGCATAAAGCGTCTATAGGTGGCTTTTTGAATCCGTTGTCAAATCCTAGGGTTGAACCTTAAACATGCAGTGGAAACTATTGAGTTGGAGTATGGTAAAGGCAGAGGGAATTTTCAGTGGAGCAATGAAATGTGTAGAGATCGAAAAGAACACCAATGACGAAAGCACTTTATTAGGCTGACACTAACACTGAAAGACAAAAGTTAAGAAAGCAAATGGGATTAGATACCCTAATAATCCTAGCCATAAACAATGGATACTAAATGTTATGCGTATCGACTCATGTAGTACTATTGCTAACGTGTTAAATATCCCACATGGGGAATACATTCACAAGAATGAAATTCAAAGGAATTGACGAGGGCTCACACAAGTGGTGGAGGATGTGGTTTAATTCGATGCAACACGAAAAAACTTACTAGGGCTTGACATGCCACGAATCTTTTTGAAAGAAAAGAGTGTATTCTAGAATGCATACATAGGTGGTGCATGGTTGTCATCAGTTTGTGTCGTAAGGTGTTGGGTTAAGTCTCGCAACGAGTGCAACCCTCATGTTTAGTTGCCATCATTTAGTTTGGAACCCTAAACAGACTACCGGTGACATGTCCGAGGAAGGTGAGGATGACATCAAGTTAGCTTGCCCCTTACAACCTAGGTGACACATGTGTTACAATGGTCGGGACAAAAGGTCGTGACCCCATGAAGGCAAGCTAACCTCAAAAACCCAACCTCAATTTGAATTGCCGGTTGCAACTTGCCTACATGAAGTCGAAATTGCTAGTAATCATTAATTAGCCATATGGTGTTGAAACTGTTCTTGGGTGTTGTACACACCACCCATCACACTATGGGAGTTGGACATGCCCAAAGTTGTTACCCTAATTGTAAGGAAGGGGATGCCGAAGGCAAGGCTAGTGATTAGAGTGAAGTCGTAACAAGGTAGCCATACTGGAAGGTGCGACTAGATCACCTCCTTTTTAGGGAGAGCTAATGCTTGTTGGGCCTTTTCATTTTACACTACTTGACACCTAATTCAACACCTGAAAAGAAGCAAGCCACATCATTTGAGCAAAGCTCAGAAATGGAAGTCCTCCTTCTTTTTTCTTGACAATGAAAAGTGGAGTAAAATTAAGTTCGTGAACTTATTACCTTAGGTCGAAACAAGCTAATGACAACCCATTTACCTCATTGTTCCTCCTAAACGAGAAAAGTTAAGGACGGGTGTTCCTTTGCCCTTGGTATTGTTGCAAGTCTCACAACCGAGGAAACTTGCATGATGGTTTAGCTCAGTGTTAGAGCGCATCCTTGATAATTGCCTCATTGTGCTTGGGTTGGGAAGGTTTTTAGCCACATAGATAGTTCAATGTGCTCATCAACGCCTAACTTGAAGATGTTGATCATTCAAGGCACCTTAGCATGGCGTACTCCTCCTATTTCAACTAGGCTTTGAAACTTCATTTTTTTTTAGGAGGATGGATAGGGTGGCAATTTAGGTGAGATCTAATGGAAATTCAACTCACCATTCACTCATGGGATCTAAGTGGTCTAGGGGGGATTAGTCATCCAAAGCTCCTCTCTTCTCAAAAATCCATATATTCCTTATTAGTATATGGATGGCTATCTTTCGAACACATGTTGAAGTTTAGCCTAGACGTGGAAAATGGAACACCTAAATAACACATTTTCACAAATTGAAAACTACAAGATCACCCACGAAGATTTTTGATTCTAAGGTGATGGAAGGATCATACCATTCGAGCCTTTTCCTGCTTTTCTTAGAGGTCCAAAGTAAGCAACAATTAATATTCCCTATTTGGAAGTCCACTGGGGAAAGGAAACCAAATTCTATCAAAAAATTATTTGGAAGGCTTTCGAGATTCTATCTAGTCATAAGAATGTTTGGTGCAAATGACTCTCAACAAATTCCTTAGTGTTCAACCTTCTCAATCACTAACCCTCATATTAGTGTAATGGGATGTTTTTATCTATTTTCTAACGGTGAATTTAGGTTCGAAAAAGGATCCTAAAGTGTCTAGGGTTGGGCTAAGATGGTCCCACAACACCTTATTTTCTCTTCCCATCAAAGTTCTCTTCCCAAAACTTACCAGTAAAATAAAGGGGAAATGGACATGGAATAAGCACACTTGGAAAGCACAGTACAACAAAAAGTTGTATGTTGCATTCGGGAAGGATGAATTACTCCTAAAAAATAGAAAATCTATTGATTTTCTTCCAATTGGATAATAACGTAGGTGTGAGAATTTACTTCAAGGGGGAGTCTCTGGTTCAAGTCCAAGATAGCCTAACTGTGCCGGGGGAAATCACAAAAAAAATAAAATGATTTGTTCATGCGTGCTTCACTCAGCTCGGGTATAGGGGACATAGCTCAATTAATAGAGCACCGCCCTTACAATTGGGTTGTTGCGCTTACATGTTGGATGCTTAATTGTTTAGGTGGTAATGGTAATATCTTTTATTTAAATCGGTGGCTAACTTTTTTTCAGGAATGGGGAAAAGGATTAGAACATGCCACTAAAAAAAATTACTAAGACAAAGATGGGCTATCAAAAGCATACAGAAGGTAGGATGGGTAGTTGGTTAGATTTGGTATGGATCGTACATGGGCAGTAGTTGGAGTCGGTGACTTTCCTAGGGTTACTTCATCTATAATCCATGGGGAAGAGGATCAAATTGGCCCTTGTGAACAACTTGGTGCATTATTTCTTTTCAACCCTTTAAACACAATATGACAAAAGAAACAAGCCATGGACCGAACCCATCGTCTCCACCCCGTAGGAATTATGAGATCATCCTGGGGATGTTGAAGGCACCTAAGGGAAACAAATTGACCATAGAACTTGATTCAAAAAGTTGAACTAGTTGTCCACTTTGATTGGCTAAGGGTTGAAGAAGGGCAACAATTCATTATTAAAACTAAAGAGTCAGGCGAAAAAGAAGAAGAGTTTTGAGTTCTTCTATAGCTAGACAATTTTGAACTACAAGAGTTCTTAAAATTAGATTCCAACTCAACCAATGCCTTTTAACAAAAGTTGTTTTTTGGAGAACACAATACGAGGAGAGTTGTAAGCTATGTTGGGGGGGGGGGGGTGCGGGTGGTGCTTTTTCGCCTGTCTGGCCTCTCTTCTCTAAAGCGTGC
>Ga0116227_10007456_pt1 | contig 21322 bp, 18 predicted proteins | sample S1TSphgellanicum_FD_89693 | JGI IMG/M metagenome (GOLD analysis project Ga0116227, IMG submission 89693) | Host-associated microbial communities from peat moss isolated from Minnesota, USA - S1T2_Fb - Sphagnum magellanicum MG | ecosystem: Host-associated > Plants > Peat moss > Unclassified...
CTTGTTTTCAACTGTCTGTCATAAGAATTAATTAGTGTGGAACATGAGTGGTAGCTAGGTATGATATATAGCTTTTAGGATGCCAGGCAATGCAGCAGGAAAATGGTGGTAAGAGTTCAGAAAATACCAGACTTTCCATGCTTGTTTCACCTCCATGGAAAGCAAGATTTTTGCCATCATGCACTATAGGTTTTTGCAGTGTGTTTCTTAAAGACCAGTTCAGTTTCTATCTCATGTTTCAGTTTCACAGCAACCATGCTATTGGTAGTTGCAGTACCAGCCTTTGTTTTTTCAACTGGAGAAATTTCGCCAAAAAGAGAACTTAAAAATTAAATTTTCGAAAATGAACTGCTTTCTAACGTTTACAATTGCCAGAAGTGAGAAAGATTTTTTAAAAGAAACACCAGATCCCTATAATATTTGGTTTCCAGTGTGTAGCCAAATCTATAAAAGGATGATTCAAGATTTATCTTTCATATTTGGTTGATGGCCAGACGATCAAAGAAGAGCACCAGGCCTTTTGCAACTGTCTATAGATGGTTGCCAATTCAGAGGCTCCAAAACGAAATTCCTCAAAAAAATGCACTGATTGCAATCATCCCTTTAAGAGAAATGAATGCACAACACTATCGGTATACAGTATTGCAATATGTGGCTGCAGTTTGGAACGAGGGTTTTTGTCCCAAATTCCTCCAGGAGGTCGGTCCACTGGGGAGGATCCTCAGCATTAATTAACCTTAAATGGCGACTGTTCCATAGCCTTGTTATAAAGGTGCTGCTCAAATGACAACCTATGAAATGCCTAGAAAGATTATTTTTTATTTTAAAAAATGGCAAAAAACTCACCGAAAATCACAAATTTTTCATGTCTGGTTTCACTTTTTGAAAAAACAATTCGCCAAAAAGGAACAAACACAGTGTGTGGAACACGGCAATCTCACCTACATCACATAAGAGTAGTGCAGCTTCTAAGAGCACCTCCACTGGTGCTCAGTATGTCACTCTGGATACTAAAATTAAATGTTGAAATTTAGGTTTTTATTTTGGCAACCTCACCAATAAAACTGTAACTGGAACTGCATATATATGGGGACTACTAATAGCAAACCACCTGGACCAATCATTATGATCGACCAATCAGAATTACTGATCTAATTTAGACACTTTTTTGGAGGTCCACAACTGTGTCGCGCCTCCTACCAGCCACGACAACCTGCACGAATTTGGTGTGAAAAAATCAATTTCCTGAGCTAAACCGGCACATTTTTATTTTTTGGCAGTAAATTTTACTGTCTGGAGTCACATACTGAGCACCTTTGGAGATGCTCTAAATTATTGTGATTGGGAACGAATACCCAACAACAACGGTGCTATTGCTCAGTTATTTCTAACGTTGTCGTAGCTGTCTGAAACGCTGCAATTTTTCTGCACACGGAATTTTCTACATATTATGCATCAGTGTAGAGTCTGGATGCGAAGAGAACGATAGTGATGAGTGTTTTGTCGGAGTTCTGGCGGTTTTTACGACCTCACCTCTGATCTGCGCATTCAACAAACTGAGAAGTATTCTGCTGTGAAGCCGTTTTCTAGAGTGGAGGAAGCCTGGCACTGTCCATTGCTAGGTGTATTTTTTTCTTTTTTCCACTTGCTCATTGCCGTGATGATTCCTTTGCTCCAACTTTGCATTTGTTTGAAACCAGAAATTGGAGCACCCTGTTTGTGCGTGAGAAAGCGTGATCAGTGAGTTGCGCGGGTTTGTTTCTTGGTGTCTGTGTTTTTTTTTTTCGTGCAGCTTATTGCTGCGAGGACGTCCTCGCTCACTCTTTCCGCTCGATTGAAAGCCCAGAAACGGAGCTGTTGGTTTGTATGCAAGAAGAGTGATCAGTGACTATAAATCGAGTTGGTTGTAGAGACGACTTCACGTTCGTGCAATCCCCGCATGATCAGCTCTAATAATATGGATTTGAAAGCGCTGCTGCTGATCCAAGCGTCATTGTGGCTACTTGTTTGTCCACTTTTGTAGCTGCTTGTCAGTTAGCACCTGAGCCATCACGGTCGTCCTGTCTGCATCATCATCATCGTATCCTTGTGTTCGCGAGCGCTGGCGACAACGCTGTGGGGTGCCGCTTTCGCGTTCTTCAGCTTCATGGCCGATGCATCGCCTGCCGCTAAAACATTCGCCTCGTTAATTGGCCAGCGTTCGTTGCGCATGAGGTTGGGTTACTTGCTTCTGATAGTACCGGTAACTCCATTTTCTGGAATTTCTGGGATTTTACAAAATATGTTCATCACCTTCAAATTTCGCCAAATCCTTAGACGGCCAACTAATCTTGCTCTAGGACCTAATAGCATGTCTATTAAGTCTAATGCTTGAAGGAGGGTAGTAGATGACATCCTTGTTATATTGTTTGGAATCAACCAACCACTTAATTTCTTGAAGTGTACAAGAATAGTAGCAAGTACTTATGCTGTACTAGGAATGAGTGATTCAACCAAGTTACCACGTACACATATCCATGCAGCCCACAGTTCAGTAAAGGAGGATAATATGGCCTTTGTTCTGACCCTTGGGCACAAGGCCGTTGAAAATTCATGTTTGATGGTGTAAATGAAGCAGGGAAATTGGCTTTATTGGAAAGTGGTATCCTTCTTAACTACAAGCAACTGCGGTTTCTGGATGGTAGGAGTGACACAGCAACACTTATAATTGGTGTCCAAGCAATAGAACAATTGATCATTTGCCAATAAGTCTTATAGAAGCCATAGGGTTTGCTTGTAGCATGTTGGGCATTGTTCATTCTATTGTTCATAGCATGGGAGTGATTTGTCAAAATCCTCTTGTCATATACTTGAACCCCACACAAGAAACAGACATTTTAGATAAATGTAAGTCTACTCAATGGTGATATAGTGATGGCAACCCATGTGAAAATGTGACTACCGTGAGAATGGTGGTGGTGGGGAGCGCAGTGGTGGCATTCACAATACTTATTGAATGGCATGTGCTGAAAATAAGTTGGTTGGATGCAATTGGACCCATCCTCTCTATCATATTCTTGAAACATTTGACTTCATTGGTTCATTTAATTTGCAATGTTAGACCAAAAGGTGCAAGTTCAGGTTTTTTGGAACTACATTCAAGTTGGCATGTTTTTCCTAGAATTGAATTGTGGAACTAACCTTTTGCTAGATCAAGTATTCTGGAAAAAAATTCTTAATATGGAGTCAAATTCTTTAAGTAAGCAAGTTGAATTTCTTTAAAATTATTAAGTAAGCTAAATTTCATAATTAAGTATTGATTTTAGTTAGTTGTTGAACTCCATACCTATATAAAACCCTATTTAAATTCAATGTAAAACTTTATATCTATAAAATCTTTAGCATTGGGGCATGTGTAACATGGAATTGAATTTGATATAAATTGAGCTTAAAAGTATTTGAATTTAAAAAAATGTGTTTGAATCAAAATTGAATGATTAAAAAATTAGAAATACCAAGACTAATGCACACCCAAATAACTTTCAAATAAACTAAAAATCTTAAAATTGAGATTAAAGGCTCACTAAAAAAAGGAAGAAATTGGGCAACTTTGGTTGAAATCAACCCCTTGTGAAGGCCATGTAATCACATTTGTGGTACTAGTTGTAAATGTCATTTCACATGTAATCTTGGTGGAATTTGTCATTATAGTTATGGACAATGATTTTTGCAACTATAGTAAGAGCAACCATCTTCATGATATGATAGATTTAATCTTAGTTGTTGGATCAAAGAATAGAAAATAGACCTAGCTATACTGACAACCTCTACAAGCTATTTTTAAAATCAGATTGCATGTTTAATTTTCTTATGTTGCTTTATTCCAACCATTTGCTTTTTCAACCTAGAATTATTGTGTATTAGGTTGCATCCCATTGTGCTTGGTGAGGTTCCAATGAGAAATTTGGGCTCACTCGATTGGGCTCCACAAATTCCCAATTAAATAGCAAACCAAGCAAAATGGATTGTACTTGACATAATACACTACATAATGGTATCCATGTGGATTTGCATAATGTTCAAATGGATTTGTAGACTAATCACATGGATTTTGCAGAATGGTTTATTCTATCCATTATGTATTATAAGGCAATGGGTAAGATATGAACCCCTCCATTATACCTAGTAAAGAATTAAAAAGATGCAAAAATGGCCACAAAAAAACCATTATGTTCAAAAAATATGCAACAAGTCTCTAACCTTTTCCTTCTCTATTAACATTTTATTTACTTTGATAATGTATTTCATTCCTTTCGTCATGTCACGCTCTTCAATGTTTTTTTCTCAATTTTGTAATGCAGTAGAGGTAGCAATCATCCATAAACTTATGTAGCCCAATTTGGCTATTAACAAAATATGAAGTAAAAATTGAAAAATCCTTGTAAACTTTTTGCTACCTACTTGAACCATGTAAAAAAATCTAGACTTTTTTCAAGACTTTTTTTTAAATTTGGCAATTAACATGTAATAATCTGAAATAATTTATTATAATTAATATAGGATGACTTTAATATGTATATATTTAAAAATTAAATAATAATAGGATGATAATAAATAGGTTGGAAAATTATCTAATACTCCCTAAAAATGGTCATTTGACGCATGTAAATCCCAAACCTTGCACTAAATGTCCCCCTTGGGAATTTTAATTTGAAAGCAATTTACAAAGCATCCACTAATTTTATTCATTAATTTGGCCTCATGGCTCCAACATTGTAACAACCCAAGAAAGGTCAAATTTCATATCAAGAGGATTTCAATATATCAAGGCACATGCATACCCTAATTGATATGCCATGCAACAATATATATCATATTAATGTTTATATTTGTGTTGGGATTTCTCTTTGATAATTGTTTCTTGAGGTGGAAATTTGTACATAAAGATGTGTCATTATTTCATGTTTTATTTATCTTGGAATGCTTATATTATGCAATTGAGAAATACTGGAGATGTTAGAATTGGGCAACAACCAAGTTTGAAAGCTACCCAAACATAGTCAAAATGTGTGGACATGTGATAATTGCAAATCCTACCTACCTTCATGCAACAAAAGACAATTTCTTTCCTTGAAATTTGATTTGGAACATTGTATGCTCATCTATTTTCCCAAATTGACAATTCCTATTTATCACATACACTTTGCCATTTTGCTAAGTGCATATTGACATTTTTTTCCCATTTTTGTGATGTAGCATGGGTGGCCAACGTCTCACAAGATATTTAGCTTTAATGGCAACAAGTTTTGCAAAAAAAATTCAAAATAGTGAAAAATTACCTTAAACAATAGAAATCCACCAAAATTTCCTCTGTGATTGGACATAACCTAACACCCTAAACTGAATCCAAGAACATACTTCATGAATTGGATATGTCAACTCCTATTGTGGTGGTTGTAATCTATAATGAAAGGTGAAATTTTGCACCAAATTGCAAGGAAAAAAAAGCACTTTCCACATCCACTTCTTCACTTTGCCAAGTGGCAGCACCAAATTGTCAAGTCCACGTTGCCAAATTGGCAACTCCAGTTAATCCTCTACATTGCATGTATACTCTCCAAATTGCTCATAAAATGGTTTTTTACAAGTTGCCCAATTCCTATGACTTATTCCTTTTTTTGCCCAAACTTATGCCTCCAAAAGATTCTGCTATTTTCACATGCTGATTAATTGGAAAAGAGGGCAAATTGGTCGTTTTTAGGGGCACATGGGTGTCAATTTTGATGGTTTTTTTATTGTTGAAAAGAACATTCCAAACTATTATAGACTTCTTTCAACTCTACTTTCAAAGCAATTTTAAAGATTGTGAATTCAATTTTTTCCAACTTTTAGCACATTGGTCATTGTTTATAGAAATTTCAAATTAATGTAACTCTACTCCATGGTTATACAATGATAACAGCACATGTCAAAATGTGGAATCTCGTGGATGATGGTGGGGAGCATTGTGGTGGCATTCACAATACTTGCAATCTAACCCATCATTTTTTTGTTTGTTCTTATCATGCAAGTATTTTTAACAATCATTTTTTATACTACTTCATCAAATGGCATATCATAATATGTTTTTATTTTTGCATGTACAATGATTAGTTTGGGTGGCATGGTTATATCCATTGTGGCCACCATAGTGAATTCACATATTAACAAGCTTGACATTCACCCTACATTTGTGATACACAATTTACTTCTCTACGATAAAAGTAACTTCAACCCCTTTATTGTTGAATCCTTATAGATGACCCACATCATTGATATGCCATCACATATTATTTGGGATGTGATATGAACAAAATGAATACAATTTAATGATTATTAAATGAAGATACAAACCATATAGTTCTATGTCACAACTTCATATGATTTCCAATCACTTTTTCTGTACACATTTAATGTGTTAATTTTATATTTCTCTAATGTGAATCATTTCATTTTTTTCATTCATATTGTATGAGTTAATAGGTTGCTTTCATGTTTTTTGTTGCATTTAATTCCAAATCATCACAAGAAACATTCCAAACTTTTAGTACACATGTTTTAACACCTTGCTAATGAAGAGTGCTTTTCTAACTTCTTTCTCAAAAAGACTTTGACAATTGGTGGCATGGTTATGATTTATAACCACACAATTATGTTTTAAACCCATTATATGAGTGACATTTGGAATACCATGTGTGCATATGATGGATGGGCATGTTGCATAAAAATACATGCATCTAAACAAGAAGTTTTAGATTTAATTAAGGAATTATTATTTTTGAATTTGGCACAAAGGGAAGAGTTATTATGTGATTAGCTTTTTCTTTAACCTATTTTTATTTTTTCCTTAAATTCGTTGAATTGAAAATTATTGAATGTTGAGGGGATTCCATGCATTTAACAAATCTTCTCAAAAACTTAAAATTCCCTCATCCTTCAATTGAGTTTACTGAACTACTGAACATACATATGTGACTCAAGAAAAAATTGTGGAATTTGTAAGAAATAGAAAATAAGAATTATAGAATGGATGTGGCCACAAATGCCATTGTGCAATCTAACCCTTATGTATAATTCCTAATGGTGTTTTATCAGTGAATGTTGGATTTTTTTTTTGGTAATAAGAAATAAGTTATGCATGTTAATGCAAAGTTTATTTAAATAATTATATAAAATATAATGCCTTGGTGACAACTTGCACCTATTGATGCCTCCAACTACCCAAAGTCTTGCAAAGATAAGAACAAATTGTAGGATGCATCCAAATATTGAAATAGGTGTCTGTTTGTTTCGTTGTATGTGATCACAATATAACCCTCCTAAATCATGGGCCCCTTGCTTCTTTTATTAGTATTGTTAGCAAGCCTTCAACAAGGCAATTTGCATGTGTAACGTTTGATAATTTGCATAGCAACAGAACTGAAGTGATTGAACTTATAATGATTTTCGTTTGTGAAAATTAATAGGAAAAAATTAAGATGGATACCTTAAAGGAGGTTTAGTTTATGGTTGGCCAATGCCACATAAGCCCACTAATTTGAATGCAATCTATCTATAAAGGAAGGTATTGTTTGTTTTGTTTGTTTTGTACTTATGAGACCCACTGAATGAGGATGCTTCAGATTGCATTCTTGGTCTCTTTGGAAAACTGTTGAGGAGGAGGGGTGCATCGGCTTCGTTTCATGGCATTTGGACTTATGATATAGAAGTTCTTGAATATTGAATGATTTCTTCACTGAAAATTAAATTAAATCGTAGCTGAAAACTCCGGACAAATTGGAACGTGCCTTTAGTGTTATTGGAAAGATCTTGATGGGCAGGATTTAATGGAATTTATTCAGTAAGAGTTGGATTCAGAATGTGGGAGATATTGATTTTTAAGTGATTTCTGCTGCTGAAAATTCAAATAAATTCCAAAAAACCAGGTTCTGGAAAGAAAAATCAGTTGAGGACGTGGCAACACTTGGGCCAACAGCACAGGCCACACTAGTCACAATGAAGAGAACTATGGCATTATATGGTATAATAAGAAAAAATCCTTTGTGATGTAGAATCCATAACGGTCCTAAGAAATCTTGATTAATTCCATATCCTGGATGAATAGTAATATCTATCTATTGGCACCTCCAAAATATTTTAAAGACACTTGCATTTTCTATGTTGTCATAAGTCTAACCTAACAAATCCCAAAATCAATTTTTTATTTCAAGTCCATGTTGAAAAAATTGAATGCCTATTATTTTGATTGAATATTATTAAATGACATTGTGACACTTAAATTGATGTAAGAACATTGATTGGCATTTTGCAATATAAACTTAATAATGTTCTTTTTTTATATGGTTTTTTTCATTATATATCAAAACTATTAAAGTCCAATGTTCTAAGAAAAGCACATTTGAAAATAAAGATCTAATTTGTGTTAAAAAGTAGCCCCTAAATTATTGGGTGCAATAGAGTTTTACTTTCAAACTAACACTTCTACATTCGTACCATTTTACAATGTGTTGTTTGTGAACATATTTTATTTTTGCTTTGAATAAAAAACTTGACTATATCCCCAAAATTCTGACCCTGCCATTAGCCTAGGCGAAAAATGGTGACAAACAGTTTTGGAAGGAGAATTTTCATGCTGCCAATGGGAAGGCTCAGCATGCACTCATGAACAGTCCAGTTTTTTTCTTTTTGAGGGTGCAAGGGGAGAGGGATATTTTTGTAATGAATCAAACTAATGTCAATATCATGACATGAATTTCATGTATTTTACACCTTTATCATACTAGCAACAAGCTCGTTCTTGTGTCAAGGTATACATTGTAATTTCATCAACCTTGATGTGTTGAAGCTAATGAAGCTCTTGTAGGTACATAGTTCTAACTATGTAATGTGGCATTCCCCAACTTTGGGGGTGGGGGTTTCTTAGGGTCATTTTGACATTTGTGATATCCTAACTAAGTTTATGCATATAGGCATTGAACTTAGATAAAAAGGGATAACCTTTTATATATATAAAGAAGGATGGAAATCCATCCACAAAAAGTACAAGGCATGTCAAATCAAATGTAAACACACAAAAGGAAAACCAAGACCATCAAAATAGTAGTAATGAAGTGGAAGATGTAATGTTGAAAGGGCATCCTCTGTCACAAATCAACTAATGATGGAGGTGCACTAGTTAATATGTGTGGAAGAAATGAAGAATTGTGACTAAGCATGGCAAACCATTGAAGAATCACAATGGCTTGCACATGCTATAAGGTTATTGACACACATTGCTTATAATGAAATATAAGCATCAAAGGTATCAAGGAGGTCTGTTGATGGTGAACTATATAGACATGTACACAAAAAGTCATAAAGGAATCAAAACGAAGATGGAAACAATTGTAGGTCTTTATGGCAAGGGGAATGAAATCATCTCCTAGCACTTATTATGTGTAGGATCGTGCCTTGTCTTGAATGGCAACTATTACTGCATGCGCTATTATTATTGAAACACATTGCACCAAATTTGGACAAATCATATCAACAATGACAACATCCGTCAAGGTTTAAAAATTGTCTCTAATGATGACAATATCCACTCATCTTCGTGTGTGGCGAAAGAAAAGGTGAGAAACCTCTCTTTATACATGGGCTCCATTCTTTGATGCGATAGCTCCAACAATATTTTGAAATGTATCATGGGGTACAATGTGTTCATTCCCACATAGGCAAAGTAGCTTATGAATACCCAAATCATCGATGGCATGACAACACCAACATTGTGAAAGATGTGCAACTTTAGGATGTGGTATATACTAAAACGAATATGAAGTGTTGTAAAAAAATGGGTAGAGGATAAACGGAATGAAGGGGTGTTAGGACAAACTAATAACCAAGCCCTTGTTGTTGAACCTACACAAGAGTGGAGACATGCTCACACAACATCTAAAAGAGTATTTGCTAGAAGTGAAGTAAATTCCTACTCGTGTAGTTGGTCCATCAAAGAAGACTGCATTTGAAGATAGGATTGCACTACTAGACTTTTGAAAAGCAAGACATGTGATCGAACGACCTTAAGTAACAATGCATGAATATCATGTAGTGCAACTTGGAGGGGATAAATATCGATTTTTACATTTGCCATTGTATAAAAAAGAATAGGGTGATCATCATGTTGAAAACAAAAAACTAATGCAAAAACAATCAAAGCCCAACATCATAAAAAGACAAGGGCAGCACGTTGGACCACTAAAGGAAGACCTAGCCCCCCTAAAGAAACAAGAAAAGTGACTTGACAACGAGCCAAATGGCCCACTATGGTGCTAAAGGATCCTAACCCTAATAACTTTTCTAACATAGCTATGGTACGAACATCAAATTCGATATAATCACTAGAAGAAAAAGGCCAATATGTGACTAACACATTTACAATTACTTGTGATTAGTTGGGTTTTACAATTAAATTTTTGCTTCTATGACTAATGTGACATCATGCTAACATCAACCGAATCACTACAACTAACTTGTGACTAGTTTGCAACTAAATTTGTTTACATTTATATATGGGTTGGATTTATCATCCAAGAGTAACCAATTAAAGTCCCATTAGTCACAAGCGAAGTGGTGCTTAATCACAATCAACATATGTCTATATACATCAATTATAATAAATATTTGATTTGTGATTAAACTTAACATTCATAGTAATTTTATTGTAATTAAAGTTATTGATATGATTATTGTAATTATATTAATCTCATTACATTAAATTACTTATAATTTCAAATAAATTACATATATTCAAACATAGATTATTGTACTAAATATTTTTATATTTTTAGTAACAATAAAATTATTGTAATTAACACATAATTATTATCAAATCATAATAATTATTTTACTTATACATTAATTATAATATATACATAATTTATAATTCAGCTTAATTATTAATAATTTTAAGTTTTGATATTTTAAAAATTAAACTAAGGCTATTATAATTAAATGAATTAATTTAACTTTTATAAATTTAAGAATTACATTCTAATATACTACAATATTTAATTATGTACTTATAATATATAATTTTTATTATATCAGAAAATTTTAGAATAATTTATAGTAAACTTAAATATTTATAATAAATTATTTTACTTATTATTATTATTTTGTAAAATGAATAATTAACATAACAACATAAATTTTCACATTGATTAAATTGATAGTTCCCAATAAATAAAAAGTAACTATTTGTATTTACAACACTTATATTTCAATAATAATAATAATTAAATTCCATATCCTCATTGAAAAGTTATGTCCTCTAACTAAGATTTTTATTTCAATTTTTTGTAATAGTCCTTAAATAATGAACAAAGCTATTGTAATTACTATACTTAAAAACAATGATACACTAAAATAATTGTATCTATTAATCATTATTTACATTTTTACAATAAATTGTAAATTTAAAAACATAAAGTTTTATATTAATAATAATAATTTTATAGTGACATAAAATCATTGTAATTTTTATTTTTTTTGTAAGTTAATTCTACAATACTTGAATAATTAACTTATAATTAATAATTAATATTTATATTTATAATTTATAAATTTAGTTATTATTTAAGTTTATAGAAATATCATAATTTAATTAACATAATTATTGTTATGACCACAACTACATGGATTTTAATATAATAAATTTTATTTTTTGTAACTATTTGTTCATAATATATCATTTTTATAAATAATTATATTTATTAGGCATAAGTTACACTAAATGATTATAGTTAAAACTTAAATTTTTATATTATATAATTTATATTATTACAGTAAAACAAAGCAATTACTGTACTTAATGTTACATTACTTTAAAATCATCGTAATTATTTTAGATAAGAATTAATTATATTAATTTCAATAATATTTTCCAATTAAACAAAATTATTCACAATTTGTAATTTATAACTTTAAATATGAATTAAAATTTTGGAAAAATAATTATTGAATGATTATAATTATAGGAATTATCATATAATCTTTTTAATAAAAAAATCTGTAATTACTTATCTATGATAAATATTTTTATAGTAATATTATAGTAATTAAAATATTAATATATTTTCAGCAGATTATTTTATTTATAATTATTAATTACCAATGGAAAAAAACATTTAGTTGACCAACAACAATTTTTTAAATGATAAATGTAATTATACAATAATGACTATAATTATTTTAATGTTACTTTTAAAATAAATAATTTGTGTAGGAATTTATTTTCTAATAAAAATTATTAATTCATTATTTTTAAGTTTAAAATAAATATCAATAATAGTTATTCTTAAGTATCATAATTTATTTATTTATAAATTAATTATATTATCTATAATTTGAGCAAAATTTTAAAAGTAAAGAAATATTTGTAAATATTTAAACTATTTATTTATCTATGAATTATGTATTGACAAGTTACGAATAACCAAATAACTACTTAGTTAAATATTAAGAGTTTATTAGTTATTTAAATAATTGATAATGAATATTTAATAATTGTAATGTATAATTTATATTTTAAATATATGTTAAATTTAATCATTATGAATTAAATGATTATGTAATTATCCAGTGAGCCATGTATTTGATTTGTTTAAAAATCTAAAAACTAAAAAAAAAAGGCATGAGGAAAGTTTTTTAATTGCCACTTAGTTTGTGAGGAAATTATAACTTCAAAACTTATCCCATATTGTTAGTTTTCCATTCCTAATTTGAACATTATATAAACAAAGGGTGTGGTCATCCAATTTCACATTTAAAAATGTGTGCACATGAGTTGAACCATTCAAAAGGCTTGACCAAAAATAAAAAAGAAAATTATGCACAATTTTAAACTACCTACCTCCCTAACCTACTTATCTACCTAGTTAAGTAGGTGCCTAGTTTGACCAATCCACCTAGGTTGACCTATGTACCTACTTATCTTTTTACTTAAACATGTAGGTAGGTATTTAGCCTAAGTTTGTAGGCACCTACTTGTGTACTTACCTAGGTACCTACCAACTTAATATTGGTATTTTGTATAAAATTCATTTGTAAATGCCACATGCATATTTACATCGGGTCACGTGTCATAATATAAATCATCCAAGCATGTGAATTGAACGTCCTAGATTATTTCAAAATAATAATAATAATTTTAAATAATTAAATAATGGGATATGTGGTAACACATCAATTTGCCTTTAATAATGACTTAAATAGTTGCATATTAATTGCATTTGACAATACATACATAATGAATTCAAAGGATGAACTTGTATTTGTTAATTTTTTCGTTCATCCAATACCTTTTATCATTTGTAATTAATATCACATGCGACTTGTCCAAGGCAACTAAATGGATTTTAGTCGCAAATGTTGCTTGCGACTATAATTTAGTTGTAGAAACCAATCAAAAATAGGTGTTTTTCCTCTAATAAATGTTGCAAGATTCTTGGAGATGGAAATGCAATATGTTGTATAAGTAGCTTAGCCGTTGGGCATAACAAAGTGAAAGCATTGCAAAAGTTACCTAATCAAAATCTACAAGCATAAGAAGGCTAATGATCATGTTAAGGTCCTCCTAAAGTGCCTCTAATACAAAGGATTCCACAAATGGCAAAAAAACACACTATAACACCTAAAATATGAAGACCGAAGTTAGGTGTAAGAAAACCTAAAGGAATGGCATAAACTAGTTTAAACCTTATGGAGACCAAGTTACACACTTTGTCAACTACATTAAAAGTCCTAATGCTCCAAATTCCTCCTATAATCACAAAAAAAGATAACACATCCGAAGCAAGACCAATTATGTGTGTATCATCTGCCAACGAAAGAAGAACACAAATAGGTTGGGCTACTATAGTAGGACAAAATGCACGAAGATGAGTTAGTGCAAACAACATTCCTCCCAAAGGATCCTCTTGTTGTGTACAAGACTCAAATGAAATGATAATGAAATCCCCATGCCTAAAAGCCTCCAAGAAATATAATGAAGATGGGAGTGCGTAAAATCAACAAACAAATGAGAGAAGCTAATCCAAGGTGCTAATAGAAGACTACAACTTTTGAAAAATGGTTCTTTAAGACACTAAATTAAATGCATTTCAAATGTCCACCTATAATACCACCCGCTTTGAATGTAAATTCAAAATAGTTCTAACCCCATGAACCATTATCTCACACCCACCTAACATTGCCACCCCAAATTGGTCTGGATTAAAATGCTCTGCAAATGTAGCCTTGAACTAAATAGTTAGTGTGTAGGTGACTAATTGATAAATCACCTCTCCAATTGTGATTGATCAAACGCCTTTGGCTTGTTTCTCCAAAGCCAATAGTCATGATGCAACAAGCAAGCATGATATTGATGTTGACCACAAGTGATGTGTCCACATATCTCAAAAAAATCAAAGCCACTAAAAGAATCATCATGGACAAAACAATCTCGCAAAAGCTCATAAACCATATTCGAGGGATTGTCGGATGAAAGACATGGAAAATGTATCCAAACAAAATAAATGCCTTTTTATCCAAAACAAGATCCGTCTTTAGATGAAAATTGTCAACAAAAGGGGGGAGGTCAACCTTAACCAATGGATGAAGATGGTGGAAGGCAACAATGGTCTCAACAGATGCGGCCGTAGGAGTGCTAGGGGCCAATGCATGCATTGCTCAAGCATACTCCCTACATGAGTAAGTGCATGTGTGTGACGCAATCATGTTGATGGAGGTGGAATAGGATCTAATGCCATGTCTGAAAATCTTTGGGAAGCTAATGCATGTGCTCTAATTGTGTGTTCTTCTTATAATGTATCCCAATCCCTTACCATGTACTGATGCAAATGGGCGTGCGTATCTTGGTGGTTTTTTTCACCACCTTGTGGCAGAAATGACAAGCATCAAGAATGGAAGAGCAAAAATGCATGTTAAGCTACTATGTCGAATGGATCAATGGCTAACCGAACTAAAAGGATGCATAAAGCATGTTGAACCTCAACATAAAGAGCATATGGAATGTGATGGTATGAATAAAGATGTGGTAAACCGAGATGGAAAACATCGATGATATCTAATGATGCAATCCATGTCCCAGTCGAAGAAGGAAGAGAAGATGGTAATGCCAAAGGCATCAGCACCCCGAAAGCTAATGACTACTTATGTACGGTGCATGATGTTTCGTGATGTGTTAAACTTGTTTTTGATATGTATCAATGACCACAATTGAAACAAGGAACACATGGACGTTGTTTATGGGATGGATGGGCCTTTAATGTAGTTATAGGTGATTGAAAAATAACCCATGGTTGATGAGTTAGAGAAGGTGTGGAATGTGTGGACTAATTATGAGTAACTAAATAAATTTGATGAGGCAAAATAGGTGCGCTAGGAATTATGAGGTGAGGGGGTGGAGATGTGTCATGACGATCCATACAAGTCATCACGATATCAAAATCCTACTGTGATACCTGTTAACATTTTGTTGAAAGTGAAACGATTGGGCTTGCCATAGTTATACACATTAACTAACGAAGCCTTACAAAAAACTTTTGGAATTACTCCTACCCCAAAAATGTATATCAAATGTACCAAGGTGGAACTTGAAACTACATTGAAACTATGTCTCTATGATTCTCAAAACTGGAATTGGAATTTGAACTTTGTGAAGAATTGGACCCATAATAGTTATAATGGAACTTGAACACTACTTCATGTGTGAAAAATTGGACCTAGAAGGGTTCTAGTGGAACTTGATCACTACATCATGTGTGTAAAATTGGACCCAAGACAGTTCTAAAGAGAAGCAACAACAATTATGGGACAATAATAAGCCTTAAATATGACATGTGCCAAGATAAAAAAAAAGACAAAAGCGAGGAACATGAAAATGATATAATCTCTTCCTACACAAGAATAGTGAATGAGAAGAAGAAGAAGAAGAAGAAGACGATTATGGAGATGTTTTTACCCTACATAAGTCACTAGACCTCTAAATAGTAACTAACTCATGTGAATCATCAAGGCCACAAAAAATCTTGTTGGGGAAGCTATGAGAAAAAAGGACCCACAAAAATGCATTTGATGATAAGCCCTCACCCTTGGGACCCCCTTCCTCCTCCTCCTCCTCCTCCTTTTCTTCCCTCCCAATTTGCATCACAAAATGTGTGCACAACAAGCAAGTGTTAATGGCATCAAAAGGCCCCTTTTAAAATCAAAAACTTGACAACACTCATTTTCACCTATCATATAAAAAGGCACAAGGTAAGGAGGATGTGCTATGAACTAGATTGATTGAGTAGGCATTGAACTTGCACAAATTAACTTAATAAACACAAGCTAATTTAATCCAAATTTCAATCATTTTCAAATGCACAAGCCTAATCGAAAAGGTGATGACACACCCCCAAGCTCCTCGATGGACTCACTGCAAGTCCAAAGATGAAGACAGCGGAAGGAGAAGGAGTCGAGGCACGCTCCTTAGTTCGCAACACTTTGGGGGTAGAAGGGCGTGTTGGATCTTCGAGATAAAGACTAAGAAGATTGACAAGCAACTCAGTTACTCACATGGACCTGCACAAACTAAACAACAAGTTGGTTAGTGCATAGCTGCACATTTTTGGTGCACGGACGAACCATGGGCAAACATGGATTCACATGACTCATCATAGCCCAAACTTGGGGGAAGCCACCACCTTCCCCCTTATGGTATACTTTGTGCCTAACCATGGGACCAGCACCCAAATGTCATTTTGTCTCAAAATTCCCAAAATTGGGACTCCCGCGACTTTGGAGGCCCATAACATTATGTGTAAACCTCTAATTGAGGTGAAGTCTAAAGTAAAGTTGTAGCCCTCATCAAGATTTTTCCAACAGTATGTGGCACGCCACCTGAACACAAGGGAATCAGGGCAATTCCCAACTTTTAGTGGTTAGGAGTCAAATTGCCAATTTGATTTTCGGCCTTTCTTTTGGCCATAACTTGTGTTGTAGGTGCCCAAATGGGTCATGCGAGCCTATTTAAGACATCGATGTTCCAAGATTTTTTCAATTATATAAGGGATTTTTCAATCCAATGAGTTTTGACCTTTGAAATAGCCCTCTAAAAATTTGGGAATCCATTGGGACTCCAATTCCCAAAATGGGAACTCATTTGGGAGTGTGAGGGTTCATTCCCTCACACTCTCCCACACTCCTAGGAACATGAAATGTGATTCCCAGGCTTGACTCTTGGCCCGCACCTTCACAAGCCCTTGCCTTGGTCGCAAGCCCAAGGTTAGGGTTGCAACAGGTGACGTGTCACATGGAGTTTTTATTTGTGTTGGTCCACGAAGTGTGGAACCTTCATCCCCATGTTGCATTATTCATTTCTTTGGGAATATGTTGTGCAACACATTTTATTTTTTTTGGATGAAGGGAACAATTTCTTTATGAGAATAAAGGTTGTTGAAAAGGCCCATTGATATGGAGCAAATAAATGAAGCAAAAACATTTTCAAAGTTGCCTTTAATTTTTTGTTTCTTGATTTTTTGGCTTTGACAATGTTCACAAGCAGAACATAACCTACAACATTTTCATGCTCTAATTCAAGAACTTGTTTAGCAATAGGTATACCATCTACACATTACCATGAATTTTACAAACACCAAGCAAAGTTGTCCATGCAACCACATCTAGTTTATATGGCACCACCTTGATTAGATTCTCTACCTCCTTTAGTTAGCTAAGAAGGTCAACTATGTAGGTGTAGTATTCCAACTTTGCCAAAATCATATAGTCTGTGATCATTGAAACATATAAAAGCGCATGCCTTCATCCACCAAACCTACATGGCTACAAGTGAACAAAAGACAAATAAACATGGTATCATCTTGTTATACACATTCTTCACACATCTATTCAAAATGTTTAAGAGTTTCCTTACCAAGCCCACGCATGGCACATCCTCCAAGTATGGCATTCCAAGTGACCACATTTTGAGATGGTATCTTGTTGAACACTATCCAAGCATCTTCCATGCTCCCACACTTTGCATACATGTCCACCAAGTTATTCCCCACAAAGACATCACACTCTAAACTATTTTGAACATTCTATTAATGAACACACATGCCTTCTATAAGGGCAGCTATGATAACACAAACACCCCCACAAAAGTAACAGAATTTGGTTGCACTCCTTCCTATCGCATTTGTCAAAATAGTTCGAGTGCCTTCTACCCTTGCCCACATTTCAGATGTCCCAACATTATGGTGCTCCAGGTGACCACATCTTGAAATAAGGTCTTGCTGAACATTATCTAAGCATTTTCAAGGCTCCCACATTTTACAATAATGTCCACTAAGCTACTCCCCACAAAGACATCTGCTTCCAAACCACTTTGAATGACATGGTGATGAACATGTTGGCCCTTTTGAAATGTAACCACATTGGCACATGGGTGAAAACATGGTAAAATATACACAACAAATAATGTAAACAACAAAATACTGGGGTCCCTCAATAAAAGGATTAACAAGTAGATGATTTTATGGGGTTAAATTATTTTTTTTGGGTATGTTATTTGTTAACTCTTCTTTGCATGGACTTCAAAAGCTAAATTGTTATAATCATGTTTTTTTAAGCTACTTGCAAGTACTTGAATCAAACCTAAAATTTGTGATAGTTTGAAAAATAGAGTTCAAGTACTTGAAAGTAGGTGAAATGTTTTGGCAAGTATTTGGTTTTCTTCTCAAGCACCTCAATATTGATGTGATGAACATTTTAATATAATTTTTTTGATTAATGGAATTTGTTTTCATAGTTAAAATCATCCCCAACCCTTAAAAAATGACATAATGTTTGGGGATACTTTTGGGGTATTTTTTCAAGTCTAAATGATATGACACAAGTTGCTTTGAAAAGCTAAAAGGATGCTAGAAATGCCCATGGAAAAAACTAAAAGTTTTGTTTGTTCTAAAATGTTAGAGGAAAGTTTGAAGTTTGAAAGATTGTTTTTTTGGTGTTTCAAGTAAAAAAAAGGTAACAAGTACATACAAAATATCTTGTTTGTACCCACATGCATTTTGCACCCCCAAAAAGGTAACAAAATTTTGCTACACACATTTATATTGCATTTGTTAAAATTGCTTTAATGTTTTCTGCCCTTGCCCACAATTCACATGTCCCAATATCATGGTGTTCCAAGTAATCACATCTCAAGATGGCACCTTGTTGAACATTCTCCAAGCATCCTCAATGCTCCCACATTTTGCATACATGTGGACCAAGCTATTCCCCACAAAAACATCACATTCACAAGCACTTTGAATGATCTGATGATGACCACACCTACGCTTTTCAAGTGTAACTACATTGGCACATGCATTCAACACCCCCACAAAAACAATAGCATCTAGTCGCATGCCCTCCTATTGCATGTTTCCAAATAATTCCAGTGTTTTCTGCCCTTACCCACATTTCACATGTCTTAAGACCATGCCATTCCAAGTGACCACATTTCAAGATGGCATGTTGTTGAACATTGTCCAAACATCCTCAAGGCTCTCACATTTTGCATACATGTCAAGCAAGTTATTCCTTAGGAAAACATTAGACTTTAAACCATTTTGAACAACCTATTCATGAACAAACTTGCATGCCATCTTCCAATTCTCATAAACCAGCACACGCCTTAATCACATGAACAAAAGTGTATTTGTCAAGATTCATTCCTTCTTGTTGGGTACGTTGGAAAAGATGCATCGCTTTATCGAGGCGCTCATCCTTCACATATTTTGTAAGCTTTTGATTCCATGCAAATATGTTTAATTGCACTATGCTTGATGCCATCACAATTATCTATGTTGCCATTAATGGTGGGTTTCATTGGTCTTCAAGCCAAAGTGCTTTGCCTATCTTCTTATGTCTAAAATTTGGATACCTTTCATTTGCCTATAACTAGAAATCCAGATCAAGCAAATTAACCATATATTTTCCACATCTAGGCATTAATAGTATCATAAGAACAAAAATAGCCACATGGACCTTCTCCATCCATCACCATATTCCATTTTCTTACCTTGTCCAACATCTTCAAATACTATCGCACTAGTGCAAAAGACTTGAAAATAATTTTTGCCAAGTTTAGATGAGGGCACGATAACAACCAACAAATAACAACCAACAAGAACTATGGTTGCATTGACATGTGAATTATGATAGAATTAATGTTTAGTTACCTTTTTCGGTCTATGATCCTATGAAGAATCCAAAAACAACTCTTGCCACAATTTCTCTTTTTGACCTCCAGGGACTAAAGAAAAATTTGTGTTCAAGTCATGTACTTTGATCACATAGAAGCCACAATCAAGTATTACATCTTGCATAAAATGTGTCAAATCTTTCAATGCGGCTGGAAAGATATAACCATAACTAGGTCAAGATTTTTTAGGAAACAAAACACATGTACTATGAGAATAAGGCAATAAGCATAGGGAAGCTTACAATTGTTGTGATCTCTGGGTGTCACCTTTATTTCTATTTGATGCGTTTTGGAAAGAAGTGTGGTGTCCTGCAAAAGTCGTTGAAGGCTAAAGAATAATTGTGGATGCACACAAACATGTTACGGCAAGCTCTTTTTGGTCAACCTCCCTTTTCTCCATATGGTGGTGGTGGTGGAATTGTTGTTTTTGTGGTCTAGAAAAAAGTCAGATCTTGCACATGATAATTGCTGCACTAATGATAAAGAAGACATGGCTTCTTCACAAAACCCTTAACAATTACTCTTTCACTATTGCTCTTTGAAATCCAAAAGCATCTTAAGTAAGATGCAAATGCAATTCCTTCCCAAGTGTCCAAAATCCAACTAAATGCAATTTCTCTCCTACCGCCACTTGTGAATTTGTTGGTTGGACAATTCTAAATTGAACCTAATTTGTCTACTTGCAATGGCCATAAAACCTTCAAAAACCTTGGCACCTTATGTAAAAAAGTTGGAATTCCAATAATATGTTCCTATTATTTAAATGTTCAACTCTAGGCCAAAAGAATGTTGAAATTTGAAAACAATGTTAGAGAAATCTAAATAATTAACCCATTACAAACCATAAGGGAGGAGTTGGGTGAATAGGAGTTAACTTTTGTCGATTTGGGCCCTCATTTAAATATGGGACATCTATTTATTTGAACACCTGTCTAGATTAGTTTTTTTTTTTTTTTTTTTGTTTTTTTTTAATTTTTGTAAATTTTAAAAAAAAAATATTTAAAATTTATCAAATAATAATTAGGAAACCCC
>Ga0116227_10007458_pt1 | contig 21320 bp, 15 predicted proteins | sample S1TSphgellanicum_FD_89693 | JGI IMG/M metagenome (GOLD analysis project Ga0116227, IMG submission 89693) | Host-associated microbial communities from peat moss isolated from Minnesota, USA - S1T2_Fb - Sphagnum magellanicum MG | ecosystem: Host-associated > Plants > Peat moss > Unclassified...
CACCTTGGCCTAGGTTGGAGGTGAGGGCAATTACCTTAGAAGCCCCATTCCCCAATTTGGGTTTGGGGCAATCCTTGGAGTAATGGCCCACTTCATTGCAATTAAAACATGTTCCCCTAGGTTTCCCACTAGCATCTCCCTTGGGTTGGCTCCCTTTGAAAGGAGCCCCCTTTTTAACAAAATTTCCCTTGGGTTTAAAACCCAAGCCTTGGAATTGTTTGGGCTTTTCCCCCTTTGAGGTGTTTTGGCCTCGGTTCCATTCCCCTTCATGGCGTGCCTTCTTATGAGGGAACTTGCTATCCCTTTTGAACCCGGACTTCTCACCTCGCCCCACATCCGAGAAGCCTTCCATTTTCATGATGGCTTCGGTTAGTGAGGCGGGCCAATTCTTTTCAAGCTTGCGTTTGGCCCAAGTTGGAAGCCCCATCACAAAGTGGCACACCCGGTCTAATTCATGCATATTCTTAATTTCAAGCATAAGTTCGGAATAAGCCTTCACATATTGACGCAAGTTGTCATTGTTTGCATTCACAAGGTCACGAAGTTTACACCTTGAAATGTAGTCAAAATTCTTGGGAAAGAATTCCAACTCAACACGCTCTTTGAAGAATTCCCAAGTGTAGCCATGGGTCTTCCCTTCTTCTTGCCTCACAGTCCTCCACCATGTGGAGGCATAACCCTTCAAATAGGATTGGGCAAGTTCCACGGCCGAGTGCCGACCAACCTTGGCGGCATGGAGGTAATCTTCCATTTCCGCAAGCCAAGCATCCACAACCTTTCGGTCCCGGGCCCCATCAAAGTTCCCAGGCCTAGCGGGCTTGAACCCCACACCTTTGGATGATCCTCCCTTGAAGGCGGCAACCAATTCATTGTAATCGGGCCTATTCATTTTGAGTAAGACCTCCAATTGTTCCGGGGTGAAGAGCACCGCATTTGGTTGCTCCTCTTCACTTTCATGGTCTTCATGGCTATCATGGTCTTGCTCACCTTCGGAATCCTTTTGTTCTTCCCCACTCATGGCTTGGGGTGGAACATCCGGGTCTTGGGTGGGTTCTTCCACCACGGTCTCTTGGACTACCTTGCAGGACTTCTTTGGTGCCATCGGAACTCCCCAATAAGTAGATCGAGCTTTCCCCGAGCTTTGATACCAAATGACGCACTCCCAACTCCTTAAAGGGCTCAAATGTGAGCCCAAGTTGAAAATAGCGGAAAAGGAGGAGTCGGAGCACGCTCCCTAGCTCACAACACTTTGAGGGGTAGAGGGGCGTGTTGGAGCTCCGGGATGGGACTAGGAAGGGTTGATAAGCTTCATTCACTCACACGGGCCTACACACAACCCACACAAAGTGGTTAGTGCAAAGTTGGAGTACCCTTGGTGCTAGGACGAGCCACGAGCAACACGGACACACAAGATTCACCACGGCCCGGACTTGGGGGAAGCCACCACCTTCCCCCTTATAGTATACTCTGCAGCTCTCCACTTCGACACGAGCTCCCAGGGAGTCGAAGCACAACTCATGCATGCAATCAATGTGCAATTCCCCGATCTTCATGAGGAATTCAAGAACACCAGAGCTCTGACATTGATGGCCAGTTTACTCGGGGAGGTCCTAGAGATTGAGGCGGTGGACTCGTACATCAAAAGGCCCGCCGGGCCCATGGTAACGATAGAACTCAGAGACATCTCCAAACTCCCAGGATACATAAGGATTCCGTCAATGGCGGAAGGTACAAAAGATACAGTCACCATAGCTCAAAAAAATTTATACTCATGACTCCCAAATCAGTGTAGGAAATGCAGGCGTTTCGGCCACCACGCCCGAACATGCATCACCAATAGAAATAAACCCTGGGAGGGGGCACCAACATTCAACCCCTCAACCTCCAAGGGAGCAAATGGAAGGGAATCAAGAGGAGCCGGAGTTCCTCATCCGAGGAATGCTCAAGCCGAAAAACAGCTCCGAGCGCAAAATGCGAAGAGAAGCCAAGAGCTTGCCGGGACGAACCAAAAGCAACCAGAAGATAGCAAGCAAGCAGGCCATCCCGCACAGCCTAACATTCGCACCTCCTCCGGTGCTCTACCCAATGCAGAAGCAACACAAAAAAACACAAAGGATCCCTCCGGAATTTTGGAATCCGACCAGGTTATGGCGGACCCAACAACCCCCCCAGGCCCCAGGCAAGGCAAGGCAAGCCCAACGGTTAGAACTCGCCCGGAGAACCCTCTCCTGGAGAAACCAAATTTTGGTTTCAGGTCAGAAGCTCCTCATCAGACATATTTCTCCACCATTAACACTAATCCTTTTGCAGCATTGGAAACGATCAATTTAGAGGAAGAGGATCCCAAGCATTCCTAGGAGGAAACAGGCGTGTGATGGGTTTTTCAAGCGAACAGAAAGCAGGCTCCCAGACTTATTTCGCCTGGGAAGGCCCCCCCCCCCTCTCCAACCCACACCCCAACGCAAGATTGCGCATCAAGAAGCAGAAGGAAGAGAACCCGCTCAGAGGTACATAACTCTTTCTTTACCTCTTTGGGTATCCTTGTACCCCCAAAAGAAGAATTCGCCAAAGCAAAAATCTAGCCGATTCTGTCCAGGGAAAGAGATAACCAGAAGGAGATTCTAATCAACGTCAGGAGCAACGATTTGCCAAACCTTCCACTCCACATCAGATGCATGAGTGCACCCCAAAAGGAATGGACCCTGGCGTCGGCCCTTGAAAATCTAACCACAAGCGTCGAGTCGGAGCTTGAAGAAAAGATCCTTAGATTCAACCTAAGCCTCAAGGGACGCCTCGCACTCGAATGGAGCTGGCAAGAAGACCAAGCCAAGGGAGGCTGGGAATGCACGATCCTAGCTCACATCAACACGAGCCTTAGCGGCATCAGCGCTCAAAAAAGAAAGAATCTTCACTGGAGGACCCTCGAATCCATAACGAGCATGAACAACGATGTGGTTTTCGCGGGATCGGCACACGGCCTACTACTAAAGACGGGACCCGCAAGCACGGACCGCCAAACGCGCAAAAGCACGTCAGCGAGCTTGCTGGCATCTCCTCAAGCGACCAGAAAAAAGAAGAGGTATGTAAAGCTCGATCTCTCAACCCTCATTCCCTCAAACCCATCGGAACTCTTCTAGGCCTCACAAACCGGGGAGGGCACCGGTCAAGGAAATCAAGGGGTCGCTCCTCTCGAACATATGGGATCGATCGGTCAATCGGCCGCCCAAGCGCACTCAGATCATGTCTGAACGACCCATAACAATCGTATCCCTCAACGTGAGGGGACTAGGGAAGGACTCAAACAAGCAAAAGCTCATCAGAACCTGGCTGGCTTCCCTCCAGAATCCGCCCCAAATCCTTCTCTTACAAGAGCACCACCTAGACAAACAGGGAACTGCCAACTCGACAAGAGGTCTTGACTTCTGGCAAGGGAAGTCATTCTGGAACCCTGGAATTCCAATGGGATCATCTCAGCAAACTAATGCAGGGACCGCCATTCTGGTGGACAAAGTGACGGCCCCACTCGTCAAAGAGGACAAAATCCTAATAGAGGGAAGGGTACAATACGTTACCCTCCACCTCCCGGACAACTCAGAACTAACTATCATCAACACTTACGCTTCAAAAACGTCCAGAAGCAGGGCCCCCTTGTGGAGAAGGATTAGCGAAGCCAACCTCACAACCGACCACACCATAATTGGGGGGGACTTCAATCACTTCGAAGAGATGGGAGCCAGAGGCACGGCAGGACAAAGGGGAATCCACAGGAGAGAATCAACCGCCTGGCATCAACTGACTCTCCAATACGGCCTCACCGATGCCTGGACCCTTGATAGTTTCAAGAAGATGTCCAAGAAGGAATTTACGTATGACAATGGGAAAAAGGGCCGGGGATCGGCCGTCTCCAAAATAGACAAATTCCTTGTTTCTCAAGAGCTGGATGCCAGGGGGGGGAGAATAGAAGTTGCCCCCTCAATCCGGAGGATCTCCGACCACTCGCCCCTCGTGTTGACCATCTGGGGACGCACCTCCGCCCCGCCCACACCTGCCACCTATTTTGACACATCCCTCCTGAAAGAGAAAGAGAGCAGGACAACCCTCCTCGAAGCATGGACAGGCTCCTAGCCCACGCCCAATCAGGACGCGAAATGGCCAGCCTGGCTGGAGGTGGCCTCATGAAGGGTGCTCCAATGTAACATCAAAATCGCGCGGGAAAAAAAGAAGGCAAAGGGGGCCAGAGTCAGAAGCCTCCAACAAAAAATCGGACTAACGAAGGTTCAGTTGCAAAGAGACCCCGAAGACGAGCCAGCCAGGGAAATCCTCTTGGTGGCACAAGGCCACCTGGCCGACCTACTCCAAGAAAAGATTACAAGGAACCACCAACTCAGCTCGACCTCCTGGTTCAGATATGGGGACACGTGCTCTAAACTTTTCTTCAACTTTCACCGAATCGGGAGAAAGCGTACGCCTCTCAAAGAGCTCAAAACCGAGGGGGGGGACATCACGGGCCAGGAGGACCTGGCCCACTATGTCCGATCCTTTTACGCCCACCTGTACACCTCAAAGGCCAACACGTCCGGCACATCGGAAGCCCGGGAGGCATGTTGGGACAGCACTCCGGCCCGGGTTTCCAACGTGGCAAACGACGAGCTAACAAAAGAGCTCACGCTAAAGGAAATCAAGGAGGCCATCACGGTAATGCCGAAGGACAAAGCGTCGGGATGTGATGGCATGCCGACGGAATTTTTTCAGGAGTTAATAGAAGAGATTTCCCCGACCCTGCTCCAGGCATTTTTGGCAATGCTCAGAAGGGGAAAGACGTCAGAGTGGACCAACAAAGGTCTCATTACGCTGATCCCCAAATCGGGAGACCATGCCAAAATTGGGAATTGGCAGCCGATCATGCTTTTGGGGAGTCTGTACAAGATCCTGGCCAAAACTTTGGCCAGGAGACTTCAAGACCTCCTCCCGAACATGATCAGACCTAGCCAAACGGGTTTCGTCAAGGGCCGGAGCATCCTCGACAACACCTTTCTGGCGCAAGAAGCCCAACAGTGGGCTAAAGAAAGCAATCAGGACTTAGTCCTCTTGCTTCTCGACTTCGAAAAGGCTTTTGACAGAATCGAATGGAACTTCCTCTTTGAAGCTCTAGCAAAACTCGGCTTCAGCCCGAAATGGATCCACTGGGTGAGCTCCCTTTACACCTCGGCCTCGTCGACCATCAAGTTGAATGGAGTGGAGGGGAGAGCTTTCCCCCTCGCCAAGTCGGTGAGACAAGGTTGCCCTCTCTCGCCATATCTTTTTATCATGGCGACGGACGTCCTAGGACATATGTTGGACGACCCCCGCTTTGGTGTGGAGGGCCTGACCCTCCTGGGAGGAAGGAAGATCAGGGACCAAACTTTCGCCGATGACACGGCGCTCTACCTCCAAGGCACACACGAAAATATGGAAAGAACCCAGAGGGTCCTAGACATATTTTGTAAAGCTTCCGGAACAAAAGTCAATTGGAATAAAACCGCCGCGATTTGGGCCAGCAAAAGGGAAAAAAATTGGGATTGGGGCCAGGAAGTAGGCCTTTAGTGGATCCCGGAAGGCAAAAGGGTGAGATACCTGGGAATCCAAGTCGGATTCCACTTCCCCCCTGAAGCCAACTTCAGCAAAATGGTCACGGCCCTCAAGGGCAAGCTAATTAATTGGAGCACCTGCCGACTCTCCCTGGCAGGGAGAACCCTCGTTATAAATCAAGTGCTCCTCGCTTCCATGTGGTACATGGCGGCGGCCTGGAACCTGAACCCGGCCATGTGTAGCCAGATTCGGGGGATCATGAGAAATTTCATATGGAGCGGGAAAGCTTCCAACGTTAGGGCAAAAGTCAAATGGGAAACCTTGGTCTTCCCCACCGCCCAGGGAGGACTGGGAATCATCGACCCGAAGGTCCAATCCGAAACCCTCTTAGCAAAACTTTTTATTAGGGGCCTAGCGCCGGGTGGAGAGCCATGGAAAAAACTTCTGAGACACAGGGCCAATCAAGTAAGGCTACCGGTCCACGGGCTAGGCCCCTCCACGCAGGATATCAACTGGTTGTTTACCACCACGAAACTCAAAAGACCTCCCACCTCCCTGTGGAAGAACATTCTCCACGCTTGGATGAGCGTGAGGCCGGGGCTCTGCAAATCAGAACCGACCAATTCAGCTGAGACCCTCAGACAACCCATCTTTGGGAACCCCCTTATTGTGAACCAAGAAGGCAAGCCCCTCGGCCTTAGCGGCAAGAGCGAAGGAAATTCACTTGCGAACGCCAGATGCTCAAGAGTCAGGGACTTCTAGGACTCGGAGGAAAAGGAGTGGAAAGGCCTCTCCGACCTAGGGGTAAGTTTCCACCCGAGCAACAGGCGAAATCGAGACCTCATAATTGCCAGCATACCCTGGGATCCGGCCACCTTCAACAACGTCCCCTCAGCAGGAGAATGGATCAGCAAGAAGGAAGCCGGCCAAACTGGCCCACCGGAATGGGTTTACCAGGTCGTGGGGACTACCCAAAGCACCGCCAATGTGTCAGAATTCAGGAGAATCTCCCACACGGGTCGCATCCAAGCCACCGGCTCCCACAACATCACCATCCCCCTGGAGGGGTACGAACCTGTCAGGGTACTCACTTAGGACAACAATCGTACAACCTTCAGACCGGCCAAGGACCTCCCCCCCTCAGGTAAGAAACCCTTTTTCTACTAGATCCTCGGATCCGGTTTTATTTCCGACCTCCAATGGGACCCGGGAGACTGGCACTGGCGGCAAACACGCAACATGGGGGACGCTCCTTTCTTCGGTTACTCCTCCAAAAGAGGCTACCAGAACGCAAGAAAATCGCACCGACCCCCCGGGATCATCGAATTCATCCAAGGGCTGAACCTCCGAAACTCCACGACCACCCAGATCGTTGCTAGGATCTGGCACAACGCCCGCCCACGCAAAGTGGGAGCCCTCATCTGGCTGACCCTCAACAGAGGGCTCCCGGTGGGCACGTGGCTCCAAGCCACTTGTAAAGGTTAAACCAGGGTTTCCCTGAGTCTGCTCAGCACTGCCTCTTGGAGTGCACCCCCGCTCAGAAGGCCTAGAATGCTTTCCGTCGCACTTGGGATGAATGGGAGGCACCCAACCGCCTCTCCATCACCTGGCCCTTCATCCTTTTCGGGGAAGTCGTCATTGAAAAGGAAGACGACCCCCCGGACCTTCAACGATACAACACGGGCGGCTTCTCCTACAAACGACAACCGCTTGACATTCTCAAAAGCTTTCTCTTCTACTACCTCTGGTCTGAAAGATGCCGCAAACATTTCGACGGTCAGTACTCCCTCAAGAAGGTCCTGCTTCAGTCCTGGGAGGCCACGGCCGAGGTGGGCATGGCCACCTGGAAGGCCATTAAATCTTCTAGCAGGATAGGAGTCAGGATAAACAGTTAGACATTGAGCAGGCCTTTAGGGCCGAATGGCTTCACGGCCGGATCTTTGGGGAGGGCGAGGCTGCCATTTCATGGTGCCTGCTCCCCCCTATGTACTTTCCTGATTTCTCTAATGACTAAAGGGGCTGTTGCCTCCCTCCCCGCAAGGGGGTCACCCTGCAGCTCTCCACGGAGGCTACATCCAAATGGCTATTTTTCCTGGGACTCCCGAGTGGGAGGAGTCCCGAAATCGCGCCAAATGGGACTCCCACGACTTTGGAGCCCCATAACTTTGCGATCAGACCTCGGATTGCAATGCGGTCTGAAGCAAAGTTGTAGCTCTCGTCGAGAGCTTTCCAACGATATGTGGCATGTCCCATGCATCTAAGTAAATTGGGTCGATTCCCGACTTTTTGTGGTCGGGAGTCAAACTGGCAGTTCGACTCCCGACCCTTCTTTTGGCCATAACTTGTGTTTCAAATGTTGAAATGAGCACTACGAGCCCATTTTAGACATCTACGCTTCAAGAGCTTTCCAATGATATAAGGAACGCCACAAGACATTGAGGTTTGACCCCTGTAATCGCTCTCTGAAGTTTCGAGAGTCCACCGGGACTCCATCTCCCAAAGTGGGAATTGCCTTGGGAATGTGAGGGTTCACTCCCTCATACTCCTTCACACTTTCTAACACTCCCGGGAATATGTGATGTGACTCCCGGGCTTCCTTTTGCTTTAACTCCCGGGCTTCCTCTTGGCTCGCACTCTTGCAGTGCCTTTGCTTTGACTCCCGGGCTTCCTTCCTCTTGGCCCGCAACCTTGCAACCCCCTTAGCCTTGGTCGCGAGCCCAAAGTTAGGGTTGCAACAAGGAAGTTATAAAAATTGGAACAATCAAATGTTGCTCTCAACAATGCCCTATAGTTGATGACAAAAAAGGTTGTGTCAATCCAAGCTTGGCATGACCACTTTCAAAGGACATAGGTGAAGGTGATGAACGAAGTGTCATCCATGCAATCATGGATGACAAAGTTTGACAATAATTTGTCAACAATAATTAGACTCTTGTCAAGGCTCAAACCCCTCCTCCTTGTCTCATAGGTACCTCCTGCACAAAAGCAATCTGTTGAAACCTTTGCATGTGAGAATGGTGGTGGGGAATTGCATGTAGTGGAAGAAGGGGTAAGGGCAGAAAGAATCTTGGAAGGAGTGGTGGTGGTGGCAAAAGTGCAATAGAGAGCCCACTAGTAGAATCCCAACCCACACAACAATATTTAGGGTTTACCCAATTTGTTGAAGAACCTACATGCACAAAGAAGGTTAACCTTACAAGTGGGGACATAATCACAAAGAGTAATGGGATGGAACCTAAAGCACTTGAGGTTCAAAAGAAACCTAAGGCATTATCATTGGAAGGTACTTAATGCCATACCAAGTGTGCATAAGTGTTGCTTCAAACATTTGTCCATTAGATCTATTTCTATGCTCACATTGGGGTTGAAGTATATGTGCATGTTTTGGTCAAGTACCAATTTCAAGGGACTCATGCTTGTGGATGGTACATATCCACAGGTGCAAAGGAATTAAGTAAACAACTAGAGGCTAGGAATGAGGCTGAAGCAATGATTGGCAACATTACTCAGCCCACTTGTGGAACAATTGGGAAGGAAAACCTTACTTGGGTAGAAGGATGGTTGCTCAAAAGGCCATAGTACCTACATCAATGCGGGAAACACGGTCAAACAAGGGAACCATGAAACCACATAAGGATGTTGAAGGGTATAAAATGCCAATTGCACACCCACAAAAGGTATGGGCTCCAACCTTGTTTGAAATTACAATCTTGTAATCCCTTGCTGATGAAGAGTATTTATTTGAAATTGCATTCCTATAATTTCTTTGCTGATGAAGGACCTTTATTTTAAATGGGCATTCTTGTAATCTTTTGCTAATGAAGGATCTTTACTTTGAAGTTGGTGTCTCCCTTGTGTTTTTGTGCATATAGTTTAACAGGCGCACCAAAGTGCAGTTGTTGGATGGTGCCAATGTCAATCAAACAGTGGCCATTGGAAGGATTACATGACTTCCAGGGATTGATTCTTACTATGGCATACCAATATTATTCAGTTGGGGTTGAAGATGTAATGGATGGTAAGGTCCCATTGTTTGTGACAAACGAGGTAAATGATCCGTCTCAACTACACCTCAAGGACATAGTAGGGACCACCATTTTATGGGACCGTGAATACCTTGTTCTAGTCGACGTTCCTTAGTTATTCATCGTAGATCATACAATTTTGTTACCTCACCAAATTGTGTCTTCATATAATTTTCTGCCATTCTACTATTAGGTTGTGGATTACATGTCTCAAATCGACTAGAAGCCCATTCACTAGTCTGGTTAACAATCTACAAATATGGTTAAAGAAGTTGGTGTGGATTAAGGTCGTAAGGATCCATGGATGCTAATTTTTGGAGATTGTTTTACAACTAAAATATGGGGTTGCTGCTATGATTAATGTAGTAATGAAGATGGCCTATAATGGAGACACTTTTTGTAGAACCTTGTGATGGCCTTAGAAGATCATGTGTAAATGGTTTGTGTTACATTTATATGTTATGCATATCATACCATGGTTTTTTTTGTTGATTGTGTCCAAGAAGGCTTGGGACATTGGTGCAATGGAAGAACTATACATGGCTTAAAAGTATGTCGTGAATTTATTGCCATAACTCCATGAACATTTCTTTGTTAGCTTTTAATGTTGAGTATATTCAGTATAACATTTGAAAAATAAACTTGAAATATATCCTTTTATATATATATTAATTTTTTTTTAGTGTTAGGGGGCATGGTGACTAGTAGGCAAGCAAGCTTTATCTAGCTTAATGCATGTTAATTGCCTTACTTATGATTGTTCGTGCTTAATAGGGCATGTAATTTTCATTGAATTTAGTGCATATTCTACCCAATGTTGGTGGGGGTTTGGGGCTGGTAAGCATGTGCAAGGTATTTGGGAACAATGATATCAAGGCTATGTGGATGAATTATTACTCTCCTTAAGAGTATTCAAGTAATTATGAGTAAAAGGTTTGAGTAAATAGTACTTGAATCTGATGATATGTCAACACCTTACTATAGATTACCCAATTGATTAAAGGTATTTGCAAGCCAATGAAAATTTAGAGCATTTGCATTGGTCTAAGAGATTTTGTGGAACATTCACTACTAGGAAAGTGTGGTGTAGTTCACTAGGCTATGTCACTGTGCAACCATAAAAGTGAATTAAGTTCACTATAATTTCACTGCCCTTACTTTCATTGGTGAAAATGGTTCACTGTATGGTATAAATGTTTACTAAGGGTGAAGTTTGTTTACTAGGTTTTTTTTAAAAACATTATTAAAATAATTATTGAAAAATCTCTGGTTAATTGGGTTTGGGGTAGTAGTAAATTAATTAGTTAAATGTGACATATTTTATCTATATATTCCCATTTCAAGCATTGATCATGCATTTGATGATTATTTCCACCTACATTTTTACTCTTGCTTTTGGGGGAGGGAAAAATTATGGCTTGTTTTTCTTGTGCACGATATTGAGGTAGCATGCAAAAGACAAAACCACTCGTTCCCATGTGGGACACAATAAAACATGAAGTTTTAAGTTGTGAGATGTCCAACATATGCTAGGTCCACATTGAACTTTTGATGATGCTCCAAATACATGTGTGAATGTGGACTAGCTAAAGCCATAGCCAAAATCACTACATGTTTATTTTTCCTGCATAAATTGTAGGTTCAACATGGGTATTTAGTTGAGGTATTGTTGAGAGTCTAGATGCTAGCCATCATCTGTGGACAGGCGAAACACAACAGGTTTAGTGATTCTAACACAACAGGCCTCCTCAGCCCGGCAACCCTTACATACATGTATTTTAAAGAAATTTTAAAGGACTTTTTAACTTCAAATCATTTTTAATCATTTTTAATTAATTAATAAAATTAAATCTCTACAATTATAGTGATATAAATAGGAGAGAAATCCAAAATTGTCATTTGGAGTTACAAAAAATTAGACATTCATCTTTTCGAACTCCATTCATGAATAGACAATAAACCCTATGGAGTTTGAACCGATTTTTCTTTTTGCCCCAATTTTGTGGTTAAAACCCTAAACCCTTTCAAAATTTCTTTATTTTTGGCAAAAAAAATTTCAATTTGGGGGCTTTTTTTCTTGATTTTGCACCAAGAAAAACGAGAATCTCCAAATTTCCAAAAACATTTGTAGACACAGTGAGAAAATTCACCCCAAAAAAAAACTATTGTGGACATGTGTGCAACGGTGTTTTTTTTTTCAATTTTGTGGTCTTGAAACTTTGGCGATTTTTCCCAATAATTGGGTTTTTCTCTCCAAATTGCACTTTAAAAGATTCTCCAATTCTTTTTTTTTCCAACCACAATACCGTATATTCACCAAAAATCAAATAACTTCACTGGTTTGGATCCAATTTTGTTGATGTGTTATTTTGGCTTTGGGGACAGGGGAGAAGAAAAAAAGATTTGTAATTCACAGTGTTTTTATTTTCATATTTGTGATATCAACATTTTTGGTGAAATTTTCCCCTTGAATAGCGAAATTGGTCAAAATTATAGTATAAAACGATGTTCATCCAAAATTTCCCAAAAAAACAATTTATTGTCAAAAAAGCAAAAAAATTATTTTAAAAAAAAAGTGGGGGAGGACCGCCCTAGCAAGTCCTCCTAGTCATTGCCCTTTTTGGGGGAGAATCTGAGTGTTGTCCTTTGGCCATCGACATAAGAATGCGAAAGAAGTAAGTAGTAGCCCATTGTTACAATGATTAGCAGCCTTATTTTTAAATTGGCAAAATATCGCCCAAAAGTGGAAAAAAAGAAAATGAAAGAAAATGAAATGTGTTTTGAAAGATTCCCATCACCAAAAAATGACCTTCCACAAAAAGAACAAATTGCCAGAATTTCTACAATTTTTTTTAGTAACTGGAAATGTAAAAGGATGATTGAAGATTTGCGTTTCATATCTTTATAGCCAGATTTGCCAACGTATTGTTTTGGGAAGGTAGCCACTTTTTCTACATGTTGGTATGGATGATAAATAAAATTTTTATTATTTTTCTTCCCACTTCTGGCATATTGAAAACCTCCAAAATGACTATCATCCATAAAAAAAAGGTAAACTAGTGGCAATCATATCTAGGAAGATTTAGCCTAATTTGTTAATAATCCTGATAATATGATGTATATATTTTTAATCATCGCACCTTCTATATTTTGTGCTACACACTAAAAATCAATAGAAATCTAACAATTTTTTCCTAAGTTTTTCTCATTTTTTGCAATTGAAAACCTCCAAAATCGCTCCAAAGTAGCTATTATCCATTAAAAAAATTGTAGAAAAAGCAATGATCATACATCCCTATGAAGATTTAGCCAAATCTGGCTATAATCCAAATAATATAATGTACACATTTTTAAATCGAGTTTCTAATACTCCCTTAAAATTGAGTTTTAAATTTTTCATTTCACCAAGCTAGAATGGAAGCTCCTAGGGAACGGGAGAAGGAAAAGGGTCCCCATAAAAAAGAAAAATAAAAAAATAAAAAAATCCCAGCCCTTAGCACCCCCTTCCCAAAGCTTTGGAAGTTTGACGTCTTGACCTCATGCAAATCAAGCCATAATTCCCCAAATGCCCATTATTACTACTACTACGAGACTAATGACAGCATGTCCCCATATGCCCACTACTACTATTACTATGTGTACAAGACTAGTGACAGCATGCCTGTTGACAAGTGACCAAAGAAAACACCCTAAGTACCTACTAATTGTGCTTTTCGGGGGGCCCTCACACAATTAGGTCTCGAGATTTCAATTGGGATTTCAAAAGAGGTTGACTAAAATGGCGTCACCGGCATCCAGAAGTTGTGGATATCTCGCAAAGACTCCTTGTCAACAAATCCACACACCATCTATCTTATATGCTACATTGCTGGGTGTTTGGTGTTGGTGCACGCTAGCCATACACTGGTATTTTTGGGCACCTTGGTTTAAATGGACAGTGCCCATTGTACCGTTTTATAAGGGGGTTGTTACCAATGTTGGGTAGATATCACAAAAGATTAAAACTAGTTCCAGTTCTTTTTTTGGGCCAATACCAGGGCAAGGTATCAAACATTTTATTTTTCTCAGCACATTGGTTCTCATTGAACTAGTTTTCATAAATTTAAGATTAGTCAAGTATCCCCAACTGGTTCTCAATAACCAATTATGACTTATAAGTTATACCCAAAACTTTGATTTTTTCATTTTAAAATTAAAATATCAGAATTGAAATAATTTCTGTTTTATTTTCAATTAAATAACCAAAATTGAAATCAGATTTGCAATTTTTCAATTTAAAATTTAAAATTCAATTCAAAATCAGAATTAAAATGAAAAATATTTTTTCCACTAACTAAACAAGTGAAAACCAACATTTCAACATTTTGGTGCACAATCTTGTATTGTTGTGAAATCCAAGAGGACCATTCCAACCTACACAAAGGATTTAAAAAATATTTTTGGAAAAATCACCAAAAATGTAGGGGTTTTGGACTAGGTTAATTGCCAGATTTAGAAGGCCGACTCCTATAGGTTGCCAAATAAGAAGGGGATTACATAAAACTTCTACTTTATCCCCTTACTATTGCCATTTAATGTTAAATCCTTATTGGGATGCTTGCCTATGATGCTACATCAGAAGATTGAAAAAACAATCATTTGTCAAAACTTTTCAACCGAAATCTAATGGGTTAGATTAATGTAAATCTTGACACCCTACCTAGTGAAATGTTATATTGTATCTGGTTCTCAATGTTTTTATAAACTAGAAACTCAACCGGTTATCAAATGCCACCATCCACAATATGTCATGACATGTTTAAGATGAGTTGTTGTAATTGGATTCAATTTGAAGGTGTTTTTGACATTTAATGTATGTTTTATTCTCAAAACGCCTTCCATAGGTCATGACAACATTATAAAGCTATATTATAAATTAAATTTGTTAAAATAACATGTTGCATGAGATTTTCAATAGCCAGAGTTCAACCCTATTTTAACACAAATTACCAAATTTCTATACATTGTTCAATTAGCTAGCCCCAAAAAAGGAGATTTCAAAAAAATTACTTTCATATTTGGCTTGTAACCAATTTTGCCTCCATCACAAAATTGACCGAGAAAAAGAATACAAGCAATGTTTTTTTTCCAAATTTTTTATGTAGCCACATTGGCAACCATGCATAGGAGGACTTAGCCCAGTTTGGATAAGGACCAACATGAAGCTAAGTTTTTTTTTAAATCCCACTACTTCTTAGCTCCTTCTAGGAGCACACGATCTGAATGTGGGGAGCAGGGTCTTTTTCCCCTACATTTTATGTAAAGTTTTTGGAAAAATTCAAAAAAAAAAATTATTTTGTAACAACGCCAAATTTTTCACCAAAAACTACCCTTGAACACAAGGAGTGTGCAAGAAGCAACATTTTTTTTGGTGTAGAATTTTGCATTCATGCGAAATCTGAAAATGGTGTACAACAAGCTTGATGGGTTTTTCTTAAATTTTGCACAAAAAAAAAGTAAGGGAAAAGCAGTTGTCCTCCCCATTTCGACTATGTGATCCTAAACATAACTAAAAAATAGCAGGATTCTAAAAATAACTTAGTTTCATTTCTGTCTTGTAACCAAACCTAGCTAAAATCCTCTATGGATGGTTGCCAATGTGGCTACATCACAAAATTGAAAAAAAAACACCTGCCAAGAACCTTGTCTTAGTGTGAGAGGAGGTGGTAAGGTTGAAATAATGTTCCAAATTATTAAGGTTTGAGTAACATGAGTGACATCTCTTAGTAACAAGTGAGAGCTAGATGTTAAAAGCTCCCTGAAACTTTGACTATTTTTTGCATGCAACATGTAAGCACTAATTCACCAAGGCAACTTTTCAAAACATTTAAACATTGATTTGAACAATCTCATTGGTCAAATCCTTTCTCTTTGCACCAACACTATGAGGTGATTAGGCTAGAACATTTAACTGCCACTTTAGTCAAGTTAACTCCTCAAAAAAATTCAAGCATCCCATTCAAACAATTTCATTGGCCATATAACCTTTTCTTCACCCCCAGGCACAAGCCTATTTGAAAACCCTGTATAGTACCATAACCTAGGATCAATTTTGACATTGACAAAACAATTATTTTTTCAAAATAGTAATTCGTTTTTTATAAATTGAAATTTATTGTTTTTTCGTCAATAATATTGACTTTGTCATGCAAGGAATAAAATAGTTTAGATTGTAGCATGTGGTAATTTTGATGATTTTCAACACCCCATCTTCATATTTTCACAAAAATTCAATTCACTATTTGAAAGACTATTAAATGACAAACTTGAGCCTAGGGTAAGGTATCCCTTGTCTGTAGATAGACATGGTTAATAACTGAAGGGGTACTTAAAGTGGTAGTTAAATCTTTTAATAACCTTTTACACTTCAAGTGGATATGTCCAATTGGTAATTGGAGGTTATGTTTCCATCATTCAAAGAACCGCCCAACATTTGTTCAGACATTTTAGGGTTTTGCATGTTTGTCACATTGGGTTTGGAAATTTGTTCCCAATGTGGTTTTTTGGCAATGGCAGTTGCAAAAGATAGAGATATGGAACTAGTAGTCTGGAAAAGGGTTTGGTAGATTTGATTGGGGGGTGGGAGAAGTTTTGCTTGTGTGTTTTTTTGTTTGCAGGGAGCTGGTAGTAGCACTCAAGTGATGGTATCATTGCTTCTAGAAGCCCTTGAGTCGATGCTTCGGCACTAACTTCAACGACCATCGAGGACTTGGTAGGCCTTTGAATCATCTTGTGTTTTTTACCAAAATGATTTTGTGATCTGCATCTATAGTTTGTGCCATGTCAATGACTTGCGAGTCTTGTTTCTCTAGATTATTCTTTTTATCTATAGATTGCAACCCATGATTTCTCAATATTAGCAAATGAATGTTGCTATAAAAAAGGCCTTTTTATTCTAAACTAATGGAGTATATGGTGTAGATCTTTCAGTTGGGGGTTTGTGTGATGCAGGTGGAAATGTTTCAAGTATGTACCACTGGAATGGTTGGATAGATATGTTAGTGCAGAGACTATTTTGAAGTATCTAGATTCTTCAGAATTCCCAAAAGGCTGACCAATGCCGCAACAAGAAAAACCTGAAATGCTTGTGTGAAGTTGGAGTGGTTCAACATCTTGGCTTTTCATTCTCTGTACTGTTGAAAATGCCCTTCCCATGATTATTGAGTTTGTTGAGAGAATTGTTGGCGTGTGCAAGTAGGTTCATGGTCACCTTTATAGAAGACTTGGTGACATACTTTTATATATTGTATTTGGTGTCACTGAGTCTTATCTATTGTGAACTTGCAAGATGCCATATGGGCTTTTAGTGGATGTTATCTTCAAACAACAACATTGTTATAGCTTTTCATTTTGTTTTTCTATTCTCTTCTTTCTCCTTGTTTGTTTCATATGGGGTTTGCCTTTCTCTCTGAGTTACCTTTTCTTCTGTTATGTTTTGCTGAGCTAGCCAGCATGGCTTAGTCATCCTGGTACTGTTTCTCTTGTGACAGAAACTTAATGCCATACATATTGTTGATATTGAAGGTCTCTAGGCTCACATTGAACTGTCATTGTTCTTCAAACTGCTCCTCAATATTTGTTTTCTTTCTTCCTTTAGGGCTGGGGTGCTTTTTATGTCATGATTTGTTGTTAAAACTGAAGTCTGTGTAACCTAATTATCAAATCATCTCTCAATTTTATTCAAGTTCACTTAGATCATAAGTATGGAGAAGTTCTCAGTACTTATGAAGATGGATTCAATGGGTGTTGTATATTGCTCTCTCATGTAGATTGAATGGTTGTGGAGAATGTGATGGACAAGGGAAGTTACAATGATGTGCTTGTGGTGCTCCTTGCGGATATAGGGATATTGAGGTGAACATCAATTCCATGTAAGGGCTTCTTCACATACTAGTTTCTTCTTGATACCGCCAGCACACTTTGGTTCACCAATTCATCATCAAGTTTCAACCTTTAGATAAAACTTCCCTGGGCTACCATATTTTCATGAGTCACCAATGTCCAAACAAAAGGACTTTATCTTAGTTGTTGCATCAAGATCATTACAATGAAACAAATGCAATGAGTGCGTTATTCTTTAACAACAGATAGCTGGTGATTGGTTGGCATTTGCAAGGAATTCTACTTAGTTTAGCAGCACCTAACTGCACACATATACCAACATTTTGTTGGAGGTGGAAGTTCATAAGGAAGGTTGTTGTAACCAAGAGAGCAAGTCCTTTAACTTTTGCAAACTTTGGTAAACATGTTAGGAGACCAACCCCAAGTAACCTATGACCTCTAAGGACCATTGTACCTATGACTCTATTAAAACCAAACTAGATGGTAGGCAAAACTATTTATGTTGTTTACAAGGATTATGAAGTTCTCTTTAAGGGTTTGATTACATTGCACTTTCTAAATGGAGTCAAAAAAGTAATGTAGTTGGTGTAGAAAGCTAATTGTGTGCATGCTATTTTCACATATGTTAGTACTAAACCCTAGTTATGTGGCACTACTTTTATAGCATAAATTGGCATAATTTGTGGTTATCACTTATGTGGCAAACACAGCTGAAAAGTTGGAAGCCTTTCCTTTCCCTTTCTTATTTCCTTAGAGGAATTCATTCAACATAAGATATTTCACATAATGTTTTTGATTGTCTTAAAAGAACTAACATCAAACATCTTGTGCATTGGGTGTGGCTTGGTTGTAGGGTTGAGAAACTAATGGTGGGTAATCTAGAATGGACTCATCTTGGCCATAACTCTTGACTATGGTTCATCTACAAAATAGCACTTTGCATATAAACATAATAAGGTAACCACTACATTCATATTATTGTTGGGTATCCACATTGTATCTTATTTCCATTTTCAGATTCAACAATATGGATAGGAACTCATTTGAAATGTGTTAAGGTTTCCTTCACAAACTTTAAATGTGGCTTACTCCCATGGATTCTCATAGTTGTATTTACAATAAAATCCAACAATGGAGTTCATGGATGTGGTGATCCTTCTCATGGAATTAATTCTAATTGGTTAAATCAAACAATTTTTGAGTTTTATGAGATTGGTGATTTTCAAGGATTAAGTGGTATGTTGCAGAATATATAGTTGTGACAACCGGCCAATTGGAACAAGCAGTTCAGACCAAATGGTAGTCTCAACTTGCAAGTGTTACATACTTCTGTTCTTTGGCTTTCTAGGGGTCAACAATGCGCCAATGGCAAGTAAGCTTGACTAAAATAAAACACCCTATCACTGCCATGATATAGATGATGAATGTTTAGTTCAAGTTGTCACCTGAACTTCAACAAGGCTTTCTCTACCTCTGCAATTATCTACCCACCACTCTCACCTAGTTTGTTTAATTATCTTTGTGTAATGCAGACATGGTAAATTCACATATTGGTTAAGACCAAATGACATATTTGTGATATAAAACTAATCCAATGTGATGTTGTATTCATGTTTGGATACCTGATCCCTAGTGAAAGTCCAACACTTCATGGTTGGCCATGATTTCATGTGAAGCTTGCTTGCAGGTTGAGAAAAAGGTTGTACACCTTTGTGGTTGATATGCAAAGAAAGCCTATATTGTTCAAGGGGTTTCAGACATTGTGTATTCTAGGAGGTGGGGCAGCCAAGGTGATGCTCACAATTGCCAAGTCAATATTCTTATTAGAGACTTGATTTAATGTGCAATGCAAATGTACAATAGGAAGTAAAATCTCGAGCTAGCATCTTTACATAGTCATGAATCAAGTTTGAGATACAAGTTTGGGTATGAGGTTAGCTAATATATGACCAAATACACTATGCACTAATCAAATTGAGATGGTTTTTTTCCATTGTTAAATGTATGTAAACATTATTGTGTAGACTTGGAAGTCATATAAGTACTTAAACTGCATGGCCTCTTGCTTTGTGATGTAGGTCATGATGGAATAGATAATTGGAGATCTTGATTAATTGATTGAATTAACCATGGCCACTCAGGGTAACTCCTATGTGCAATCAATCCCATGCATTCTCTCATTTTTCTCACAAATGATCTGGCATGTTAGTTCAAGCATGGCTTACATTGGCAAAAACATCATCATTTCAAGCTCATGGTGTGATTTCATTAAGCAAATATGCTACACAAAGGTGTGGTTTTGAATTAGGGTGTGGTGTTGGCTTAAGCTAGCTTAGGTGTATGAACAGGTTACATATGATTACAAGGCAATGCTTGCAACACAACCAAATGGGTCAATAGGTTGGAATTCTCTTGGAAACATGCAAGTTTGTTGCATTCTTCATTTTTTTGTGCTAAAAAATGGTTGTGATATTGTCTTCAACTTTCCCCAAGGCAAGAGGCACTTGTTTTAGTTTCATACTATTGAAGATCCACACGAGTGAAACACAAATATGACCTTGTTTATTCAACTTGGTTTTTTGTCAAAATACACATGCACATGTGTGTTTATGAAGCTCTTAAATTGTTTTTATTGTTGTTTTACATTGAGTAATGTCATGTGCTACTTTTAAGTATCTTGCATAGGAAATCCCAAACAACCAAGCAACCCATTGAGAAGCTATGGGTACCATGTGGGTACATGTTGCTTACACTATACATGTTGTTATTGACTTGGGTCTTAAAATGTCCTTGTCCCCCTTGCAAGCATGGATTGAGGGAAGGTGGTTATTGATATTGTGTACTCAAACATGGGTTGTTCACATTGTCTTAGCCCTTGAAAAAATGCTACAATAAGCTATTAGTTGAAGTGAAGGGGTTGTGGACATTCATGTAGTACTTGCATCTACACATGGCTATCACCCACCGGCAACAACGGTTGGATTTACAAGACCCTCAAAGAATTCGAGCAAGAGATTTGAAGTTGTGGTAGAGAGATGAAGCACAAGCCAACACTGCATCATCTACAGGGGCTCCTATAGAGCAAGAGCATTTGCAAGGTTTTTCACCTTTGTAGAATAGTCACTGATTTTCATCTTGTTTTTATGTAGATTATGCAACTTTTGCTTGAGCTGCATTTTGTGGGCTTGTGTATTGGTGCTATACATCTTCACCAATGTATCCCAAGCTTGCTTGGGTGATTTTGCATCTTGAATATGCACAATCATGGAATTGAACACACTCACAGAAAGCCAATACAAGACTTTCCTTGCTTTTTCATGCCAAGTTTTATTGGCTTGAATTTGTTGTTGTGTAGGGTTTTCTGGGAGAGGAGGTTCTTTCTCATCACTAGTTATGAATTCCCAATAACCGTTCCCCATCAATAAATTCATAATCCTAAATTTTCACACCTGGAAATTGTTCTTATCTAGTTTCTCAATTGCAATTTGAGAAAGACCGTCCGCCATTTCTCAAGGCAACATTCAATATCTTTTTGAGGTTTCACAAATGATTTTAATTCCTTCCTTGGGTTTCTAGGATTAGGATTAAGGTTTTTTTTCCTTAGGTTTCTAGGATTAGGGTTAGGGTTAAGGTTAGGGTTGAACAAAATGGACCTTGCATATGTATGTATGTCTTGAGTACTATACGAAATTATATACTATACATAGGTTTTATGTATATGTACGTATTTCATATAATATCTCGTATGGTATTAAGTACATGATTACATACCACACTTTTGTATGAAGGTCTTGATAATGTATTTGCACTTCCCAATTTTCAAACTCCTTCCTTCAAGTTCTTCCA
>Ga0116227_10007459_pt1 | contig 21319 bp, 21 predicted proteins | sample S1TSphgellanicum_FD_89693 | JGI IMG/M metagenome (GOLD analysis project Ga0116227, IMG submission 89693) | Host-associated microbial communities from peat moss isolated from Minnesota, USA - S1T2_Fb - Sphagnum magellanicum MG | ecosystem: Host-associated > Plants > Peat moss > Unclassified...
CCTTGAAGAACGGCGGCTGCACGCCTTCCAGGTAGCTCTTGGCCTCGCGGATGATGTGGCGCGCCACGAACTCCGGCGTGTCCTCGAACATGTGGATGAAGCCGTGCAGCTCGCGCAGGATGTCGTTCGGGATATGGCGCGAGGTCTTGGTCTCGCCATAGATATAGATCGGTACGTCGAGATTCTTGCGCCGCACCTCCTCGATGAAGGTACGCAGGTTCAGCACGGCCGGATCGAGGTCGGGACCGGCGGTGAACTCCTCGTCGTCGATCGACAGGATGAAGGCGCTGGCACGGCTCTGCTGCTGGGCGAACTGCGACAGATCACCATAGCTGGTGGCGCCCAGCACTTCGAAACCTTCGGTCTCGATGGCATGGGCCAGGGCACGGATACCCAGGCCGGACGTATTTTCCGATCGAAAATCCTCGTCGATGATCACGATGGGAAAACGGAATTTCATGCAGGGCTCCGATCAGGAAAAGGCAGCAGGTAAAAGAGGCTAATTTCGAAAACGCCGCGAAGTGTAAGGAATTGGCGGGAGCCCTCCGCTTTTGCGCCGAGAATGCGCAGTGGATCCGAAGGGCATCCCCCCGTTCATACGACAGACACAGAGGAGGACTCGGCGTGGCACTCTCGACCTACTGGTGGCTTCTGGCCGGTGCGGCCGTCATCGCGGAGCTCCTCACCGGCACCGTCTATCTGCTGCTGATCGGGCTGGGCTTCTGCTTTGCAGCACTGGCTGCCTACCTGGGCCTGCCACTGCCGCTGCAGATGGTGGTGGCAGCCGTGGTGGGCGCTGGTGCCGTACTCCTTTGGCGCGCGATCAAGCGCCGCCAGCCAGCCGGACCCGCGCCAGCGGCCAACCCCAACGTCAACCTGGACGTCGGCGAAACCGTGCAGATCGCCCAGTGGGAGCCCGACGGCACCGCCTTCGTCCACTACCGCGGCGCCCGCTGGACCGCCATTCCCCGCCCCGGCGCCCTGCCCGGCAGCACAGGCGCACACCGCATCGCGGAAGTGGTGGGCAACCGCCTGGTAGTCGACAAGATCTGAGAACGCCCGCGCATTCTGAAGTTTCGGGCTCCGCCGGAGCCCAGCAAGAGAGAGGAATCATCCATGGAAGTCACCATTGTCCTGCTGGTCATCGCCATCATCTTCGTGAGCCAGTCGGTCAAGTTCGTGCCGCAGCAGAACGCCTGGGTACGCGAGCGCCTCGGCAAGTACCACAGCACCATGACGCCCGGCGCCAACTTCCTGATCCCCTTCATCGACAAGGTGGCCTACAAGCACAGCCTGAAGGAGATCCCGCTCGACGTGCCGAGCCAGGTCTGCATCACGCGCGACAACACGCAGCTGCAGGTCGACGGCATCCTGTATTTCCAGGTGACCGACCCGATGCGTGCGAGCTATGGCTCGTCCAACTACATCATGGCGGTGACGCAGCTGGCGCAGACCTCGCTGCGCAGCGTGATCGGCAAGCTCGAGCTCGACAAGACCTTCGAGGAGCGCGACGTCATCAACGCCCAGGTCGTCACCGCCATTGACGAAGCTGCGCTGAACTGGGGCGTGAAGGTGCTGCGCTACGAGATCAAGGACCTCACGCCGCCGAAGGAAATCCTGCTGGCCATGCAGGCGCAGATCACCGCGGAACGCGGCAAGCGCGCGCTGATCGCCGCGTCCGAAGGGCGCCGGCAGGAGCAGATCAACATCGCCACCGGCGAGCGCGAGGCCTTCATCGCGCGCTCCGAGGGCGAGAAGCAGGCGGCAATCAACAAGGCACAGGGGGAAGCCGCGGCGCTCATCGCGGTGGCAGAAGCCACCGCCACCGCCATCGAGCGCGTGGCCATGGCCATCCGCCAGCCCGGCGGCGAACAGGCGGTGCAGCTCAAGGTGGCCGAGCGCGCGGTCGAGGCCTACAGCAAGGTCGCCGCCGACGCCACCACCACGCTGATCGTGCCCAGCAACATGACGGAGGTGTCCGCGCTCATCACATCGGCCATGAAGATGGTCGGCACTGGCGCCGCACGTTCTTCCTGATGCGTTCGATCGCGTCGAAAAACCCGTAATCTGAATGCTATAATCGTAGGCTTCGGAGCGGTGGATGAGTGGTTTAAGTCGCACGCCTGGAAAGCGTGTGTGGGTTAATAGCCCACCGCGGGTTCGAATCCCGCCTGCTCCGCCAAATTAAATGTTCGCAGCCATTCGCGAACACTCAAAAAAGCCCAGTGCGTCATACGCAGCTGGGCTTTTTTGTTTCCGGGCTCCTGCGTGAAAGAAAAAAGGCCGCCCCAGGGCGGCCTTTCGCGGCGATGAAAGGGGCGCCTCAGTTCTCCAACGGTACCCGCTTGCCATCCTTGTAGGTATAGAGCGTGATCGCCGGGTTCTTCATGTCGCCATTGGGTTCGAAGGCGATATTGGCCGTCACGCCCTTGTAGTCGGACTTGAGCAGCACCGGGATGTAGACCTTCGGATCCCAGGAGTTGGCACGCTTCATCGCATCGGCGAAGAGCATGGTCGCGTCATAGGTGTAGGGGCTGTAGATCTGGAACTGGCCAGGGTACTTGGCGTCGTAGCGTGCCTTCCAGGCCACACCGCCCGGCATCTTGGCCAGCGAGGTGCCGCCTTCGGCGCAGACCACGTTGCTCAGGACCTTGGCGCCGCCGGACAGGCGGGCCAGCTCGGAGGTGCAGATGCCGTCGCCGCCGAAGTACTTGACGTTGCCCATGCCCAGCTGCTCCATCTGGCGCAGCATCGGGCCGCCCTGCGGATCCATGCCGCCGAAGAAGATGCCGTCCGGTGCCTTGGCCTTGATGGCGGTCAGGATCGCCATGAAGTCCGTGGCCTTGTCGGTGGTGAACTGCTCGGAGACGATGGTGGCGCCCTTGGCTGCGGCGGACTTCTTGAACACGTCGGCCACGCCCTGGCCGTAGGCGGTGCGGTCGTCGATGACCGCGATCTTCTTGAGCTTGAGCGTATCGACCGCGTAGAGCGCCAGGCCAGCGCCCAGGGCGTTGTCATTGGCGATGATGCGGAAAGTGGTCTTGTAGCCCGGCTTCATCAGCTGCGGGTTGGTGGACGAGCCGGTGATGTGGGGGATGCCGCAGTCGTTGTAGACCTTGGAGGCCGGAATGGTGGTACCCGAATTGAGGTGGCCGATCACCCCCGCGACCTTGGCGTCGCACAGCTTCTGCGCGGCGGCCGTGCCCTGCTTGGGGTCGGCGGCGTCGTCCTCGGCCTGCAGCTCCCACTTGATCTTCTTGCCGTTGATGACGATGTTCTGGGTATTGAGATCGTCGATCGCCATGCGGGCGCCGTTCTCGTTGTCCTTGCCATAGTGGGCCTGCGGGCCCGACACGGGGCCGACATGGCCCAGCCGGATCACCTGCACATCCTGGGCGGATGCAGCGGCGGCCGAAGCGGCCATCGCGGCGACCACGGTCAACTTCAACTTCAGGTACATAAGAATCTCCGGTTGAAAATATCGATCCCGAGGACAGACCGATCCCCGAACGTATCGCAATTTCCGCGCCCGAACCAGAGGATTGATGCCGGGTCCCCCCGGATCGCCGGGCGCCTCAGCCGGCGCTGGATGAAGGACGGGCGCCCAGTTCCTGGTGGATGGCGTCGGCTACGCTGTGGCGTACGGCCTCGGCGATTTCCTCGCGCAGGCGGGGCAGCATGAAGCGCGTCTGCTCCTGCACCACCAGCGCAATCGCGTCGGAAAGCCGCTGCTGCAGGCTTTCCTCGACCCGGCCCAGCACGTTCGCCACGATGCGCTCCTGCAGCGCCAGGACTGCTGCTGCGTCCACCGCGGGGGCCGTGCTATCGGGCCGGACAGGCGCCTGCGGCACAGGCATGGCCGCGCCCTCGGGCGGCCACTCCACCACCTCGGTCAGGGTGGGAACGAAACGAGGGGCAACCGGAGGTGTGCTCATCAGGATTTCAATGCCAGATCGTGCCGCGTGATGGCGTAGCCACGGTCGGCGTAGTGCTTCCAGCGCCGCCGGGCGCGTTGCCGGTCGTCCTCGTCGTCACGGCCCACCACCTCGATCAGCCGCTCGAAGCGGCCGAACTCGGGGGGAACCTCCTCGCCCAGGTTCAGCAGTACCTGGTGGTGCGGCACTGGCTGTCCGCCTTCTGCCAGGACGATGGGCGACGCGGCCAGCAGCGCCGCATCGGCCGCGCGGCAATGGGGCAGGAAGTCGACCGGGGAAAAGGTCCAGAGCGCACGGTCCAACGCATCGAGCGTCGGTGCGGGCGCCGTCACGACGACCCTGGCGTTGCCAGCCAGCGCCTTGCGCAGCAGGCGACAGGCATAGGCCAGCTTGTCAGGCGCATTGAAATGGAAGGCGACCTCGGTCAATGCCGACCTCCCTGTGTAGCGCCCCGCACTCAGGCCCCGCGCGGCTTCTTCGCCGGACCTTTTGCTACATTTTTAGCAGCGCGATGCCCAGATGCAGCCTGGGCCAGCACGTAGTTCAGCAGCAATCCCACCGGCCGTCCCGTGGAACCCTTGGCGGCACCGCTCTTCCAGGCGCTGCCGGCGATATCCAGGTGCGCCCAGGGGAACTTGGCCGTGAAGCGCTGCAGGAACTTGGCCGCGGTCACTGCGCCGCCGGCCCGGCCCGCCACATTGGCCACGTCGGCAAAATTGGTCTTGAGGCCTTCGGCGTACTCGTCGTCCAGCGGCATGCGCCAGCACGGGTCCTGCGCCACCCGGCCCGCCGCCAGCAGCGCATCTGCCAGGGCGTCATCGCTGGAGAAAAGGCCGCTGTGCACATGGCCCAGGGCGATCACGCAGGCACCGGTGAGCGTGGCGATGTCCACCACGGCACGCGGCTTGAAGCGCTCGGCATAGGTCAGGGCGTCGCACAGTACCAGGCGCCCTTCGGCGTCGGTATTGAGCACCTCGATGGTCTGCCCGCTCATGCTCGTGACCACGTCGCCCGGCTTGAGGGCGCGGCCGTCGGGCATGTTCTCGCAGGCCGGGATCAGGCCGACCACGTTGACTGCGGGCTGCAGCTCGGCCAGGGCGCGGAAGGTGCCCAGCACGCTGGCCGCGCCGCACATGTCGAACTTCATCTCGTCCATCTCGGCGGCCGGCTTGATGGAGATGCCACCCGTGTCGAAGGTGATCCCCTTGCCCACCAGCACCACCGGCGCCTCGGTCCTGGCCGCGCCGCTGTACTGCAGCACGATGAAGCGCAGTTCCTGCTCGGACCCCTGGGCCACGGCCATGAAGGAGCCCATGCCCAGCTTGGCGACTTCGCGGGGACCCAGCACCTGGCACTGGATGCGCGAAGCCTTGGACGTCGCCAGCGACTTGGCGGCCTGCGCCAGCAAGGCGGGCGTGGCATGGTTGGCCGGGCGGTTGCCCCATTCCTTGGCGAATTCGACCCCTGCAACCGTGGCCGTGGCACGGGCGAAGTCCCCGCGTGCGGCGGCGGCGTCGGGCACGCCCAGCGTCACGCGCTCGAGCTTGCGCGGTTCGGGCTTGGACTTGGTGGTGGTGTAGACATAGCTGGCCTCGGCCGCGGCCAGCATCGCGGCTTGCACGCAGGCGCCTTCGGCGGCCGACAGCAGCAGGGTCACGCGGCGCACCGGTGCCGACTTGAGGGCACCCACCGCTGCTGCCACCGCCTGGCGCACGGCGCGCGGACTGCCATCGCCAATGCCCGCCAACACGACCCGCGATGCGGTGATGCCCGCATGCCGGTACAGCGCCAGCAGCTTGCCGGCCTTGCCGTCGAAGTCGCCGGCCTTGCGTGCCTCGGCAATGCTGCGCCCCAGCGCCTCGGCACCGGGCTTGGCGTTTTCGGCCACCAGCACGACCAGGGCATCGGTCTTTTCGGTGCATGCGCCCGCGGCGTCGAGGGTCTTGAGTTGGAAGTCCATAATTCGTGTTTTCCTTCGAACCGATGTTATTCCATTCCTCCATCCGCAAGGAGCTGGGCCGCAGCTTTGGCGCGACCCTGGTGGTGCTGGCCACCGTGGTGATGACGATCATGCTGATCCGCGTGCTCGGCCAGGCCGCGCGCGGCAGCGTCAACCCCTCCGAAGTCCTGCTGGTCATGGGCTATACCGTGCTCAGCCAGCTGTCCACCATCCTGGCGCTGAGCCTGTTCGTCTCCATCGTCGGCACGCTGTCGCGCATGTACCGCGACAGCGAGATGGTCATCTGGCTCTCGGCCGGCCGTGGCCTGGCGAGCCTGCTGACCCCGCTGATGCGCTTTTCTTGGCCGGTGCTGGCACTTATCGCCGTGCTGGCGCTGGGCGTATGGCCCTGGGCCAACACCCGCATCCAGGACATGAAGGACCGCTACGAGCAGCGCGGCGACATCGACCGCGTGGCGCCAGGCCAGTTCCAGGAATCGGCCGGCGGCACCCGCGTGTTCTTCATCGACAAGGCCACGCCCGACAGCCAGACCGCCAGCAACGTCTTCATCACCTCCAGCGAGCATGGCCAGGACATGGTCACTTCCGCGCGCAGCGGCCGGCTCGAGACCATCAAGGGCGACCGCTTCGTGGTGCTGACCGACGGACAGCGCATGGAAAGCAGGCCTGACGATCCGGGCCTGAAGATCAGCGAATTCCGCGAGTACGGCAACCTGATCGGGGGGGCCGAGGCCAATGCGCCGGAAGAAGCGCCCGCCAAGCTGCGCTCGACGCTGGAGCTGCTGCGCATCCCCGGGCTGGAGTACCAGGCCGAGCTGGCCTGGCGCCTTGGCATGGTCTTTGCCGGCATCAACTTCGTGGTGCTGGCACTGGCGATCTCCAGTGTCAATCCGCGTGCGGGCCGCAGCGGCAACCTGGTGTTCGCCCTGTTCGCCTTCGTGCTGTATTACAACCTTCTCAACCTGGGCCAGAGCTGGATGGTGGGGGGCCGCGTGTCATTCGCCCAGATGCTGCTGTTGCTGCACGGCGGCGTACTGGCGGGCGGCTTGCTGCTGCTGGCCAAGCGCCACATGCAGTGGTCCTGGCGCAGCCTTCTGCGCCCCCGGGCACGGACATCCGCGTGAAGACCATCCGACGCTTTCTCTATGCCGAGGTGCTGAAGGCCGTGGCCTTTGTCACGCTCGGCTTCCTGGCACTGTTCTTCTTCTTCGACTTCGTCGACGAACTGCGCTACATCGGCCGCGCCAACAGCGAATACCAGCTGCCCCAGGCACTCGCCTACGTCGCGCTGTCCATGCCCGGCCACCTGTACGAGCTGCTGCCCATCACGGTGCTGATCGGCACGATCTTTGTCATGGCGCGGCTGGCGCAGAGCTCCGAATTCACCATCCTGCGCACCAGCGGACTGGGTCCCTGGCGGGCGCTCGGCACGCTGCTGTCCCTGGGACTGGCGTTCGTGGTGCTGACCTTCGCCGCAGGGGACTACGCGGCGCCCGCGTCCGACCGAGCGGCGCAGCTGATCAAGGCGCGCTACCAGGGCCAGATCACCGTGGGGCAGACCGGAGCCTGGCTGCGCGAGCGGCAGGACGACGTTTCCTATGCCACCAATGTGCGCGCCCTGCGCCCGAACGGCACGCTGCAGGGCATACGGATCTTCGAATTCGACCGCCGCGGCTTCCTGTCGGCCCAGACCATGGCCAAGAGTGCCCAGTTCGGCCCGAACGCTGCCTGGACATTGCAGGACGTGCAGCGCAGCGAGTTCCACACCCAGGACGGCCAGCCGCGGATCGAGCGCAGCAACGAGGCCACCCGCGTATGGCCCACCCAGATCACGGCGGAGATGGTCGCGGCTGCCCTGCTCAAGCCCGACAGCATGAGCACGCTGGACCTGTTCGAATACATCCGCCATCTGGATGCCAATGGCCAGGCGGCGCAGCGCTACGAGATCCAGTTCTGGCGCAAGGTGTTCTACCCGATCTCCTGCCTGGTGATGGTGGTGCTGGCCCTGCCGTTCGCCTACCTGCACTTCCGCTCGGGCGGCATTGCCACCTATGTGTTCGGTGGCGTGATGGCGGGGGTGAGCTTCTTCCTGCTGAACAACGTGTTCGGCTACGTCGGCAACCTGCAGAACTGGCTGCCCTGGCTCACGGCGGCGGCGCCGGGCATGATCTACAGCGTGCTGTCGCTGGCGGCCTTCAGCTGGCTGGTACTGCGCCGATGACGACCACCCCCTCCGCACACCAGGCCGTGGTGCTGTTCGCCCATGGCTCGCGCGATCCGCTGTGGCGCACTCCGATCGAGGCAGTGGCGGTCCGCACACAGGCGCTGGCGCCCGGGCTGAAGGTGGCCTGCGCCTACCTGGAGCTGACCGAGCCGGACCTGCCTGCCACGGTGGCTGCCCTCGTCGCGGACGGCGCCACCAGCGTGCGCATCGTGCCGATGTTCCTCGGCGTGGGCCGGCATGCCCGCGAGGATCTGCCTGCTCTGGTAGAGGCCCTGCGGCAGCAATACCCGGATGTAAGCTTCGAATTGCAGGGCGCCATCGGCGAGCATCCGGATCTGCTGGACCTCATGGCCCGCATCGCCGCCGGCTGAAAACGCCCCCGCGCCCGCCATAATGCGGGCCTTCCACCACCATCCACCGGCATGAACCTGCACCAGTTCCGCTTCGTCCAGGAGGCGGCGCGCCGCAACCTGAACCTCACGGAGGCGGCCAAGGCACTCCACACTTCGCAGCCGGGCGTCTCCAAGGCCATCATCGAGCTGGAGGAGGAGCTGGGCGTGGAGATCTTCGCGCGCCACGGCAAGCGCCTCAAGCGCATCACCGAGCCCGGGCAGCATGTGCTCAAGAGCATCGAGCTGATCATGCGCGAGGTCAACAACCTGCGCCGCATCGGCGAGCAGTTCAGCGCCCAGGACAGCGGCACTCTGTCCATTGCCACCACCCACACCCAGGCGCGCTATGTGCTGCCGGTACCGGTGGCCAAGCTGCGCGAGGCCTATCCCAAGGTCAATGTCAGCCTGCACCAGGGCGCCCCCGACCAGGTGGCGCGCATGGTGCTGGACGAGGTGGCCGAGATCGGCATCGCCACCGAATCGCTGGCCGACTACGCCGACCTGGTCACGCTGCCCTGCTACGAATGGCAGCATGTGCTGGTGCTGCCCGCGCAGCACCCGCTGGCCCAGGTCGAACGCCTGAGCCTGGAGGATCTGGCGCGCGAGCCGATCATCACCTACCACCCGTCCTTCACGGGGCGCACACGTATCGACCAGGCCTTTGCCGCGCGCAAGCTCTCGCCGCGCATCGCCCTGGAGGCGATCGACTCGGACGTCATCAAGACCTACGTACGCCTGGGGCTGGGCGTGGGCATCGTGGCCGAGATGGCAGTGCGCGACGACTCCAACGCCGACCTGGCGGTGCGCCCGCTGGGCCACCTGTTCGGCCAGAACGTGGCGCGCGTGGCCTTCAAGCGCAGCGCCTACCTGCGCAACTTCGTCTACGACTTCGCCACCCTGCTGAGCGACCGCCTGAGCCGGGAGCTGATCCTCAAGGCCCTTTCCGGCCGCTTCGACGACTACGACCTTTGAGCCCTCCGATGTCCGCCCTGCCCTCTGCTACGACTTTCGACGCGGCCGTGACCCCACCGCTCGCTACCAAGCTGCCCGGCGTGGGCACGACCATCTTCACCGTCATGTCGGCCCTGGCGGCCGAGACCGGTGCCGTCAACCTGGGCCAGGGCTTCCCGGACTTCGACTGCGACCCGCGCCTGGTGCAGGCGGTGGCGGACGCCATGCGCGCCGGCGCCAACCAGTACCCGCCGATGGCCGGCGTGCCGGCACTGCGCGAGGCGGTGTCGGCCAAGATCGAGGCGCTACATGGCCGCCGCTACAGCCCAGCCACCGAGGTCACCATCACCGCCGGCGCCACCCAGGCCATCCTCACCGCCATCCTGGCGGTGGTGCGGCCGGGCGACGAGGTGATCGTGCTCGAACCCTGCTACGACAGCTATGTGCCCAACATCGAGCTGGCTGGCGGGACGGTGGTGCGCGTGCCGCTCACGCCCGGCACCTTCCGCCCCGACTTTGCCCGGATCGCCGCGGCCATCACCCCGCGCACCCGCGCGCTGATCGCCAACACACCGCACAACCCCAGCGCCACGGTCTGGACGCAGGACGAGATGCTGCAGCTGCAGGCGCTGCTGGCCCCGACCGATGTGCTGCTGATCAGCGACGAGGTCTACGAGCACATGGTGTTCGAGGGCGAGCACCACAGCGCCGCGCGCTTCCCCGGCCTGGCGGCACGCGCCTTCGTCGTGTCGAGCTTCGGCAAGACCTTCCACGTCACGGGCTGGAAGGTCGGTACCGTGGCGGCACCGGCGCGCCTGATGGAGGAGTTCCGCAAGGTCCACCAGTTCAACGTGTTCACCGTCAACACGCCCATGCAGGTGGGCCTGGCCGAGTACCTGCGCGACCCGTCGCCCTACCTGGAGCTGCCGGCGTTCTATCGCGCCAAGCGCGACCTGTTCCGTGCCGGCCTGGCGGCCACGCGCTTTCGGCTGCTGCCCAGCGAGGGCAGCTACTTCCAGTGCGTGGACATCGCCGCCGTCAGCGATCTGTCCGAAGCCGACTTCTGCCAATGGCTCACGCGCACCCACGGCGTGGCCGCGATCCCGCTGTCGGCCTTCTATGGCGACAACACCGACCAGCGCGTGGTGCGCTTCTGCTTCGCCAAGAAGGACGAGACCCTGCGTGCCGCGCTGGAGCGGCTGGCGCAACTCTAGCCGGCACGCGGCAGCCAGAGCGCATCCAGGTCGCTGAAGCCCCAGGACTGCGGGTCCTCGACGCCGATGATCTTGTCCTGCCCGTGCAGCAGCGAGAGGTCGACCACCGCATGCGGCAGCGGTTCGCGCCGCGCGGCCGAATGGAACACCTTGACCCGCGGATACAGCAGCGCCCCCGCATTGGGCTCGACCACCACGGCCAGGCGCTGCGATGCCAGCCGCACCAGCGAGCCCACCGGATAGATGCCTACGCTCTTGATGAAGGCCTGGATCAGCACCGGGTCGAAATGCCCCTTCCAGCTCACCATCCTGCGCATGGCCAGTGCCGGGTCCCAGGGCTCCTTGTAGCTGCGCACCGAGGTCACCGCGTCGTACACGTCGCAGAGCGCGCCCATGCGGGCGAACACGCTGATGTCCTCGCCGGCCATCTGGTGCGGATAGCCGGTGCCGTCGTACTTCTCGTGGTGGTGCAGGGCCACGTCGCACACCATGTCGCTGGCCGTGCCGCCTTCGCGCAGCAGGCGCCAGCCCTCTTCGGGGTGGCTCTTCATGATCCCGAACTCCTGCTCGGTCAGGCTGCCGGGCTTGTGCAGCACCTCCAGCGGCATCAGCGCCTTGCCGAGGTCGTGCATCAAACCGGCCATGCCGGCCTCGCGCACCCGCGCTTCCGGCCATCCCAGTTGCTGCGCTAGCGCCACCATCAGCGCGCAGACTGCCACGGAGTGCATGTAGGTGTAGTCGTCGCGCGTCTTCAGGCGCACCATGCTGATGAAGGCGGCCGGGTTGCGCGCCACCGAGGCGGCGATGTCCTCCACCAGCGGCAGCGCAGTGCCGGTGTCGACGGCGCGCCCCATGCGCACGTCCGTGAACATCGAGGCCATGGCGCCGCTGGCCAGCGTGCACAGGCCGCGCGCGCGCTCCGCCTCCTCCTCGAGGGCCGACGGACGGTGCCGGGGCAAGGCCGCGGGCGGCGGTGATGGCACCGCGGCTGCGGGCTCGGCCGCCACGACAGGCGCCGGGATGCCCACGTCCGCCCCCTTGGCCGTATCGATCCAGACCTCGCCGATGCCGGATTCGCGCACCGCGCGCAGATCGTCCGCGCTTTCCAGCAGGAAGGCGCTGCGCCAAAACGGATGCTGCAACCAGGAGCCACCCAACTTGTGCAGGTACATGCCCGTGCGTAACTGGTCCACTGCGATCTTCTTGAGCATCGGAGATGTGTTCTGGTCAGGCGTTCGTGATGGCCGGCCTGGAATGGCCGTGCTGGGTCTGGGGGATTGTGCGCCAGCGTGGGCCACGCCGGACGCGCCACCGCGTAGCAGCGACATGGAACAGGAAACGGCCATAGGCGGGCTGCTGCCGCTGCTCCACTGCCAGCGACTCCTTGCCGCCCGCCTTCCTAGACGTGGCGCCGCGGCCCGGCGGCGGGCCGCTCGCCCGTTGCCTGCGCGTCGGCGCGTGCATGCAGCGCCTCGATGATGCTGCAGCGTTGCTCCTGGCCGTCGCAGCGGTCACGCAGCGCGGCCAGATCGGCCTCCAGCGCCTGCAGCTCCTGCAGCCGCTCGCGGACGTGGCCCAGGTGCGCGGTCAGCGTGCCGCGTGCCCGCGCGCAGTCGCCACGGTCGCCCAGGTCCAGCGCCAGGAGGGTGCGCACCTCGTCCAGCGACATGTCCATGGCCCGGCACAGGCGGATGAAGCGCAGGCGGTGCACCTCCTCGTCGCTGTACATGCGGTAGCGGTTCTCTGCCCGCACCTGCGGCTCGAGCAGGCCCTCTTTCTCGTAATAGCGGATGTTGGCGGCCGACACCCCCGACAGGCGGGCGGCATCTCCGATGCGGTGGCAGGGGTTTTGGCGGGACATGGCTTGACCTTCAAGCGGCTTCAAGGTTTTCAATGATGGCACGGCGCGGCGATAGTCGCCTCGCCATTTGGAAGATCCATGACCGAACACGCCCACACCCACCGCCATGCGCACGCTCATCCGCCCGGCCATGCCCATGGCCACGCTCTGGCCGACAGTGCCGGGCCGCGCATCGACGTGTCCTGCTGCGGAGGCGGCTGCGCTACCCCCGGCACGGCGGCGGCACCGAAGGACGCGCACGACGGCCACGACCACGGCGCGCTGCCCGGCTGGAGCCGCATCGGGGCGGCGCTGGTGGCGGCCACCGGCGCAGAACTGCTGCACCTGCTCGGGCCGGACACACCCGTCTGGCATGGTGCCGGCATGCTGCTGGCCGTCGCTGCCATTCTGCTCGCCGGCCTGGGCATCTACCGCAGCGGCCTGCGCTCGCTGCTGCGGGGCCAGTTGGGCATCAGCGCCCTGATGGCGGTGGCCGTGACCGGCGCCTTCCTCATCGGCCAGTGGCCCGAAGCGGCCATGGTGATGGCGCTGTATGCCCTGGCCGAGCGCATCGAGGACCGGGCCGTGGGCCGGGCGCGCGACGCCATTGGCTCGCTGCTGGCGCTGAGCCCGCAGCAGGCCGAGGTGCGGCAGGCCGATGGCCGCTGGCAGACCCTGCCCGCGGCCCAGGTGCCGCTGGGCGCGGTGGTGCGCATTCGCCCCGGCGCCAGGGTGCCGCTGGACGGCACGGTCACCGCCGGCCGCGGCGCGGTCGACGAATCCAGCGTCACCGGCGAAAGCCTGGCGGTGGACAAGGCGCCCGGCGACAGCCTGTACGCCGGCACGCTCAACGCGCAGTCCGAACTGGAATTCCGCGTGACCGCCGCCGCCGGCAACACCACGCTGGACCGCATCATCCGCGCCGTCGAACAGGCCCAGGCCACGCGCGCGCCGACGCAACGCTTCGTCGACCGCTTTGCCGCCGTCTACACCCCCGCCGTCTTCGTGCTGGCCGTGGCGGTCGCCGTGGGAGCCCCGCTGGCACTGGGCTGGGACTGGCTGGACGCGGTCTACCGCGCGCTGGTGCTGCTCGTGATCGCCTGTCCCTGCGCACTGGTGCTGTCCACGCCGGTCACGGTGGTGAGCGGCCTGGCGGCGGCGGCGCGGCGCGGCATCCTGGTCAAGGGCGGCAGCTGGCTGGAGCAGGCGCGGGGCCTGCGTGCCGTCGCCTTCGACAAGACCGGCACCGTGACAGCGGGGCGGCCGGTGCTGGTGGCGCAGCACGGCTTTGGCGAGGACGCCGCACCTGACGTGGCCGTGGCGCTGGCCGCGCGCTCGGACCACCCCGTGTCCAAGGCCATCGTGGCCGGGCTGGATGCCCCGGTGTCGCTGCCCACGGTGGAGGACTTCAGCGCCCTGCCCGGCCGTGGCGTGGCCGGGCGCATCGGTGGCGCGGCGTGGCAACTGGGCAACCGCCGACTGATGCAGGAGCGCGGCCTGTGGAACGAGGCCGTCGAGCAGGCCGTGGCCGCACAGGAGGCCCAGGGCCGCAGCGTCACCCTGCTGGCCGACGGCAGCGCCGTACGTGCCCTGTTCGCCGTGGCCGACACCCTGCGCCCGCAGGCGGTGCAGGCCGTGGCCGACCTGCGCGCGCTGGGCATCGTGCCGGTCATGCTCACCGGCGACCATGCCGCCGCCGCGCACGCAGCGGCGCGCGAAGCCGGCATCGAGCAGGTGCAGGCGGGCCTGCTGCCCGAGCAGAAGCTCGCCGCCATCGCCGCGCTGCAGCAGCAGCACGGCATGACCGCCATGGCCGGCGACGGCATCAACGACGCGCCGGCGCTGGCCCGCGCCGACATAGGCTTTGCCATGGGGGCAGCCGGCACCGACGTGGCCATGGAGACCGCAGACGTGGTCATCATGAACGACGACCTGCGCCGCGTGGCAGAGACGGTGCGCCTGTCGCGCCGCACCCATGCGGTGCTGTGGCAGAACATCGCGCTGGCACTGGGCATCAAGCTGGTGTTCTTTGGCCTGGCGCTGGCCGGCCAGGCCACCATGTGGATGGCGGTGTTCGCCGACATGGGCGCCAGCCTGCTGGTGGTGGCCAATGGCCTGCGCATGCTGCGGCCGGAACGGGCTGGGGTTGCAGGCTAGCGTGTTTGCTACTGAATGGATAGCGGAAGGCCCTGTAAAAACAATGTTTTCAGGCATTTTTGGCCTGAAAACCAATTCAAGACCCGGCAGCACGCTACTTTTTGTATAGCACCAGACCGCTGCAGACAATTGGCACTGCTGCGCCAGCGTTGCGTTGAACGAGTCCTCCGAATTCGCAGCAGGCCCATGGCCAGTAGCGGAGTCCGGCGCCGCGCGGCAATTTATGATGCGGGGATGCGCCGCTTCCTCTGGCTTTCGTGTGTCCTGCTGCTTGCCCTGCGCGCCTGGGCCGGCGACCCCATGGTGGTGTCGGCCGCGTTGCCGCAGGCCGCCGCATGTGCCATGGAAGCCGGCATGCAGCATGGGGACCACGGAGGCCCCCACGCCAGTGCCGCCCCCGCCGTGCCGGCGGACCATGCGGCCTGCGAGGACGGCCACGCGCACGCCGACTGCGGCGACTGCCAGGTCTGCCATTCCGCCTGGCTGACGGCCACACTGGCCGTGCCCGGCGCGCCACCGCTGCCGCATGCGGCCCCCGTGGCCGGCCGCGCGGCCTTTGCCAGCGCAGACCCGGCACGGCAGATCAAGCCACCGATTTTCCGGACCTGACACCCGTGGTGCGTCCGCCGGCCGCCCGCTGAACGCGGGTGGCGGGCAGGCGCGTTCTTGGTTTCGTTCGGAGTTTCTTCCATGTTTTCGCATCGTTTCCACGCGTGCCTGCTGGGCACGCTGGCGGCAGCCGCCGGTATGGCCGGGGCGCAAACGCCCAAGGTCGCCCGGCCTGATACGCCGGTACCGCCGCCTCGCTACTCCTCGGCCTTCACCGGCCAGCCCGCAGGCGTGGCGACTCCGCGCACCGACTGGCGCGCCGCCAATGCGGCAGCGGCCGCCGAAGCCAGAAAAGGCACGCACAGCGCCTCTCCCCCCACGCACAAGGGGACGCCATGACCGGCCGCCTCACCTGCGTGGCCGCGCTGATGCTGCTGGGCGGTTGCGCCAGCGTGGCGCCTGACGGCCTGCGCAGCGAGGTGCATGCCCTGGCGCACGGCCGCACCGGCGTCGACGCGCCGCTGCCAGCGCCCGGCGCACGCTCCGCTGATGCCGTTGCCGCCCTGTTGCAGGCCCCGCTCACCCAGGACGCCGCCGTGCGCATCGCCCTGCTGCAAAGCCCGGCGTTGCAGGGCTCGCTGGCCGCACTGGCCATTGCCGACGCCGACCGGGTGCAGGCCGCCACCCCGCCCAACCCGGTCCTTGCGATGGGCCGCCTCACCGAGGGCCGTGAGCGCGAAATCGAGCGTACCGTGAGCTTCAGCCTGCTGGGCCTGCTCACCCTGCCCTGGCGCACCGACGTGGCGAACCGGCAGCTGGAGCTGGCCAAGCTCCAGGCCGCGCAGGAACTGGTGCGCCTGGCGGCGGACGTGCGGCGCGCCTGGGTGCGCGCAGTGGCCGCCGAACAATCGGCCGCAGCGGCAGAACGCCTGCAGCAGGCCACCGCGGCCGGCGCAGAGCTGGCGCGCCGCATGGTCCGCGTCGGCAACTGGAGCACGCTGCAGCAGTCGCGCGAGCAACTGGCGCTGGCCGACAGCACCGCCCAGCTGGCCCGCGCCCGGCAGGCCGCCACGCGCGAACGCGAGACGCTGACCCGGCTGCTCGGCCTCTGGGGCACGCAGGCCGCCTACCAACTGCCCGATCGCCTGCCCGAACTGCCCGCGCCGGATGCGCTGCCCGACGGTGCGGCGGTGGAAGCCACCGCGCTGCGCGAGCGCCTCGACGTGCGCCTGGCGCTGGAGCGCAGCCAGCAGACCGCCCGCGCGCTGGGCCTGACGCGCGCCACGGCCTATGTCAGCGACCTGGACATCGGCTACGTGCGCAATTCGCGCTTCGACGATGCCGACGGCGCCCGCCGCACCCAACGTGGGTGGGAGCTGGCCTTGCCGATCCCGCTGTTCGACTGGGGCCAGGCCCGCACGGCACGCGCCCGCGGCCTGTACCTGCAGAGCACGGCCCAGGTCGAAGAGGCAGCGGTACGCGCCCGCAGCGAAGCGCGCACCAGTTGGCTGGCGTGGCGCACCGCCTACGACCTGGCGCGCCACCACCGCAACGAGATCGTGCCGCTGCGCAGCCACATCACCGATGAAACCGTGCTGCGCTACAACGGCATGCTCGCCAGCGTCTGGGAGCTGCTGGGCGAAGCCCGCGCCAGCCTGGCCGCAGTCGATGCCGCCACCGCCGCCGAGCGCGACTTCTGGCTCGCCGACACCGACTTGCGCCAGGCCCTCACCGGCGGCTCGCCCGGGGGCGGCAGCTCGCTGGCAGCCGCCGCGCCTTCCTCTCCAGCACAAGGCCACTGACATGAACCGCCGCAATTTCTTCGCCGGCACGGCCACGGCAGTGGCTGCATCCACCGTCGCCCGGTCGGCACTGGGCGCGCTGCCCGAGCCGGCCAGCCAGGCCACCGCGGCCACCGCCGCCCCACTGGCCGCCGCCAACGGCCAACGCTATACGCCGGTCGTCACTCTGAACGGCTGGACCCTGCCCTGGCGCATGAACGCCGGCGTCAAAGAGTTCCACCTGGTGGCAGAACCCGTGGTGCGCGAACTCGCGCCCGGCATGCAGGTCAACATGTGGGGCTACAACGGCCAGAGCCCGGGCCCGACCATCGAAGTGGTCGAGGGGGACCGGGTGCGCATCTTCGTCACCAACCGCCTGCCCGAGCACACCACCGTGCACTGGCACGGCCAGCGCCTGCCCAACGGCATGGACGGCGTCGGCGGCCTCACGCAGCCGCACATCCCGGTGGGCAAGACCTTTGTCTACGAGTTCACCGCGCGCCGGCCCGGCACCTTCATGTACCACCCGCACGCGGATGAAATGGTGCAGATGGCCATGGGCATGATGGGCTTCTGGGTCACCCATCCCAAGGGCGCGCACCCGCAGATCGCGCCGGTGCAGCGCGACTTCTGCTTTCTGCTCGGCGCCTTCGACGTGGACCCGGGCAGCCGCACGCCCAAGGTCAGCACCATGACCGACTTCAACCTGTGGACCTGGAACAGCCGCGTCTTTCCCGGCATCGACACGCTCAACGTGCGCCAGGGCGACCGGGTGCGCATACGCGTGGGCAACCTGACCATGACCAACCACCCGATCCACCTGCACGGCCATGAGTTCACGGTCACCGGCACCGATGGCGGCCCGGTGCCACAGGGCGCGCGCTGGCCCGAGGTGACCACCGACGTAGCCGTGGGCCAGATGCGCCAGATCGAGTTCATCGCCGACGAGGAAGGCGACTGGGCCATCCACTGCCACAAGAGCCACCACGCCATGAACGCCATGGGCCACGACGTGCCGACCATGATCGGCGTGCCGCACGGCGACCTGGCCGAGAAGATCCGCCGGATCGTGCCCGACTACATGGCCATGGGCGCCACCGGCATGGCCGAGATGGGCCGCATGGAAATGCCGCTGCCCGACAACACCCTGCCCATGATGTCCGGCCAGGGCCCGTTCGGCCCGCTGGAGATGGGCGGCATGTTCAGCGTGCTCAAGGTGCGCCGCGACCAGCCGCCGGGCGACTACCGCGACCCCGGCCCGTTCCGCCACCCGGCCGGCAGCGTGGCCTATGCCTATGAAAGCGCCCCGCCGCCCGCGCCACGCCAGGCACCCGCCGCTACCGACGGCGCCGCGCCATCGGTACGCAAGCCCGCCGACCCACATACCCACCACTGATCGACGAAGGAGTTCCCATCATGAAAAAACTGCTTGCCCCCTTGCTCGCGGCCCTGCTCGCCGCCAGCGCCTTCGCCCAGGCCCCGCTGCCGCAAGTGGAGGCCGAAGTGCGCAAGGTAGACCCCGCCGCGCAAAAGATCACGCTGCGGCACGGCCAGATCGACAACCTCGACATGGGCGCCATGACCATGGTCTTCCGCGTGCAGGACCCTGCCCTGCTCGATCAGTTCAAGACCGGCGACAAGGTGCGCTTCACCGCCGACCGCATCAACGGCGCGCTCACCGTGCTGTCGATAGCACCGGCTAACTAAAGCGCGCCGGATCAAACGGCGCCAATGCCGTCTCAGGCGCGACGCCGGCAAGCAACTGCGCCACCAGCCGCCCGGTGCGCGCCGACCCGCCCAGGCCCACGTGGCCGTGGCCAAAAGCCAGCACCACGTCAGTGCTGGCGCCTGCCGGGCCGATGCAAGGCAGGCCATCCGGCATGCTGGGCCGGTGCCCCAGCCATTGCTGCGCCTCGGCCTCGGGTGGCAGCGTGGGAAACATCGACTGCAAATGGCGCAGCAATATCTGCGCGCGGTGCCAGTCGGGCGCGGCCCGCAGGCCGCCGATCTCGACCTGGCCCGCAGCGCGCAGGCCGCCGTCCATCCAGTGCACGATGAGCTTGCCGTCCGCGGCCATCGTCGGCGTGCGCGGGCCCACCTTGGCGGTCGGCACCACCACGTGGTAGCCGCGCTCCGTCTCCAGCGGCACCGGCGACCCCGCCGCGACGGCCAGCGGCCCGGAGCGCGCGCCAGCACAGATGGCCGCGCCATCGCAGGCAATCTCGCCGGCTTCGGTCAGCACCGCGCGCAGGCGGCCGCCCTCGATGCTAAAGCCCGTGGCCCGCGCCGCAACGCGCACCGCACCGGCATCCAGCGCATGCTGCGCCAGCGCGGCGACATAGGCGCCCGGGTTGCGGCAATGGCCCGCCTCGGCCACGAAGATGCCAAGCTTGTAGCGCGGGTCCAGGTCCGGCTCACGGCGGCGCAGCTCGGCCGCATCCCACTCCTCCCAGCGCACACCGACGCGCGCACGCACGCGCCAGCCCAGCGCGTCGCCTGCCAGCTCTTCGCGCGAGCGGTACACCTGCAGCAGGCCGCGCTGCTCGATCAACTGCGGTACACCGGCTTCTGCTGCCAGCCGCTGGTGCAGCGCCGGGGCATCGCCCAGCAGCGTGCGCAGCGCATCGGCCGTGCGCTGCACGCGCGCCTCGGTCCAGCCCGATGCCAGATAGCGCAGCAACCACGGCAGGGCTTGCGGCAGGTAACGCCAGCGCACCGCCAGCGGCCCCAGCGGGTCGGCCAGCCAACCGGGCACCTTGCGCCAGGCACCCGGCAGCGCGGGCGGTATCACCGAGTGCGACGACAACCAGCCCGCATTGCCATAGCTGGTGGCCTGGGTGCCGCCAGGCTCGCCTGGCTCGACCACGGTGACGCGCAGGCCGGCGCGCAGGCACTCGACGGCCGTGGCGCTGCCCACTGCGCCCGCGCCTATGACCACCACGTGGCGCTGGGCAGTGCCGGAGAAACTTCTTGCTACCGTCATGCGGCCATATCCTACGGGGTGTGCGGCCCATAATCGGCCGCCATGTCATTCGCATCCGCCTCCGGCGCCATCACCGACGTTGCCGGCATCGAAGTCGGCCACTGGACTTCTCCCCTGCGCCCCACGGGCTGCACCGTGGTGCTGGCACCGGAAGGTGCCGTAGGCGGCGTGGACGTGCGCGGTGCAGCGCCCGGCACGCGCGAGACCGACCTGCTAGCCCCCCACAACACGGTCGATCGCGTACACGCCGTGATGCTGGCCGGCGGCAGCGCCTATGGCCTGGACGCGGCCGGCGGCGCCATGCGCTGGCTCGAAGAGCGCGGCATAGGCATATCGGTGGGCGTTGGCCGCGTGCCCATCGTGCCCTCGGCCGTGCTGTTCGACCTGCTGGTGGGCGACATGCGCGTGCGGCCAGACGCCAGCGCCGGCTACGCCGCCTGCGCGGCCGCGTCGCGGCAGGCCCCCGCAGAAGGCAACGTAGGCGCGGGCGCAGGCGCCGCGGTGGGCAAGCTGTTCGGCATCCAGCATGCAATGAAGGGCGGCATAGGTACGGCCTCGGTCACGGTGGGCAGCGTCACGGTGGGCGCGCTGATTGCGGTCAATGCGCTGGGTGACGTGCTCGACCCGGACACCGCACAGGTAGTGGCCGGGGCGCGCAATGACGACGGTTATGGCCTGCGCGATACGCGCCGTGCCGTGCTGCGCGGCGCTACGCCCAAGCCGCTGATCGCCGGCACCAACACCACCATTGGCGTGATCGCCACCGACGCGGCGCTGAGCAAGGCCCAGGCGCAGCGCCTGGCGCAGGTGGCACATGACGGCCTGGCGCGCAGCATCAACCCGGTGCACACCCTGTCGGATGGCGACGCCCTGTTCGCACTGGCCACCGGCCGCGCCAGCAGTTCGCCCGGCATGGTGGTGCTGGCCGTCATGGCCGCAGAGGCCACGGCACGCGCCGTGCTGCGGGCGGTGCAGGCCGCCCACAGCATCACCACGGCAGAAGGCCTGTACCTGCCTTGCGCCACGGATCTGGCGGCGGACCTGCCATGAACCGCATGTCCCACACGCTGCGCAACTTTCTGCTGTCGCTGCGCGACCTGCTGATCTCCATCGGCCCGCTGGCGCTGGTGGCCACGGTGCTGCTGGTCGGCGCCTACCGCTGGCTGGACCCCAACCCGCCGCGCCGCGTCACGCTGGCCACCGGCCCGGCCGAGAGCGCCTATGCCGAGTTTGGCCGGCGTTATGCGCATGCACTGGCCGCCAACGGCATCGAGGTGGTGCTGCTGCCTACCGGCGGCTCTTCCGACAACCTGCAGTTGCTGCGCGAGGGGCG
>Ga0116227_10007460_pt1 | contig 21309 bp, 11 predicted proteins | sample S1TSphgellanicum_FD_89693 | JGI IMG/M metagenome (GOLD analysis project Ga0116227, IMG submission 89693) | Host-associated microbial communities from peat moss isolated from Minnesota, USA - S1T2_Fb - Sphagnum magellanicum MG | ecosystem: Host-associated > Plants > Peat moss > Unclassified...
AGATCAACCTCGACATCGTGCCGACGCAGGTGCTGTCCGGTCTTCTCGTCTACAAGACGCCGAGCGCGGAGTTGGTCGAGCCGGGCCTCGCCGGCTCCATCGAGTTGCAAACGCTTCGGCCGCTGGATTACAAGGCGCCCGATAATAAGAACTACTACGGCAGCGTCAGCATCGATGAGCAATACGATACCGAGGCCAAGTCCTACGCGCCGCGTTTCGGCGCCATCTTGGGCGGCAAGCTCTTCGATGACACGGTGGGTGTTTACGCCTCCGCGTTCAAGTCCGACCCCAAGATCCGCGTCGATGAGGCTTTTGCCCGATTCGAGACCGACAATCTGTCGTTCGATCCGAACGCCACCGGACATGCCACGCAGGTAGTCGACAATGTGGTCGTTCCGTCGCGCATCACCGAACAGGCAGGGCTCGGCACCGATCACCGGCTGGGTGTCACGGCAGGCGTGCAGTTCAAGCCCAACGAGCATCTCGACGTGAACGTGGACTACGAGTTGATGCGTCGCGATGACGATCAGATCCAGGACTATGCCGATCTATGGTTCAACGGTGGCGCGGGGGGAACCTCGATTTATACCGCCAACGCGCTTCCCGGCGGCTTTACGGTGCAGAACGGCTACCTGACGGGTTTCAACAGTTCCAAGCTGTACTATCCCGGCTCCACGGCTGCGGTGACACCGGAATATCAGCCCTATCCGCTGTACTTCTACAATGATCAACAGTCGAGCGTGGGTGGCCTCAACGTGGTCTATTCAGGTGATGGCTGGAAGGCGAAGTTCGATTGGGGTCATGCCACGTCCGAGTTTCGTCAGGACCTGCGCGCGTTCATCGGTCAGGGGAACCTCAACGAACCCGGTCTGGCGTTCAATGGCTCGACGACCATCCCGACCATCACGGGCTTCACGAATAATGGTCAGCCGCCCGGAGCGGTCTCCGCTCTGTTCGAAAACGAGAATTCCTACAAATCGGACGATAACTCCTTCAAGCTCGATCTCCAGTTCGATGTCGATCCGTCGTGGGTCTTGAAGACCGGTGCCCGCTATCAGGTTACGAACTTGAGCGTCAATGCCACTGAATATTTGCCCGGTTTGGTGGCCGGTATTCCGGGCGTGCCCAAGGCAGATCAGGCTGCCGTCACCGCGGCTCTTTATACCAACGGGAATATCAATTTCATCAATTCGTCGTTCGGCATCCCTTTGCTCTCTCAGGACTACGCCGCCGGCCAGGCGCTATTTCCGGGTGCCATCCCCAACTATTCGTCGCCAAACGCCACCCCGAGCCCATCGTCCGACTGGACCTCTTACGAGCGCACGACGGCGTTCTACGTCCAAGGCGATTACAAGAACGTGTTGTTCGGTGTGCCGGTCACCGGCAACGCCGGGGTCCGGGCCGTCTACACTAATCTCGAAGCCAGTGCCAATGAGTCGGTCACTACGACCAACTACATTGGCGCGCAGCTGTCGTCGACGGAGGTGCCGGCCACGGAGACCAACAGTTATTGGAGGTTACTGCCCGCGGGCAATCTCAACTTCCATTTGCGCGACGACTTGAATCTGCGCTTGGGCGCGGGCGAAGTCATGTCGCGTCCGGAATACAATCTCACCACCCCGCAGAACTCCCTGAGTCTTACTCCTACGACCGGTGTCTATTCGGGAACGATCGGCGAGACGAAGCTCAAACCGATGACGGCCTGGGTCTTCGACATCACCACCGAGTACTACACGGCCAGTCATGGCGCCGCCTACGGCAGCTTGTTCTATAAAAAGATCAAGGACTTCGTCATCGACGCCACCAGCAACAATGTCTCCGTACCCGGTTTCACCGAACTGTTCACCGTGAACGGTCCGGTCAACGCGCCGGGTGGCTTCGCGGAGGGATTCGAACTGGGCTTCAACCAGCCGTTCACTTTCCTGCCATCACCGCTCGACGGCTTCGGGGTGCAGGCGAACTACACTTACGTGGATTCTTCGTTGGACAGCAGCGGCATCAAGCCGGTGGTTTCCTCGACGACCACGGAAGTCCTCAACGGCGGATTTCCCGGCAGCTCGCGTAACAACTTCAACGGCGTGTTCTACTACGAGAAATACGGCGCGAGTGTGCGCGTGGCCTACAACTATCGCAGCAGCTACTTCGAAAATTTCGGCGGCAGCGGGGATCGCACCGCGCAACCGACCTGGACTGCGGCTGCGGGCCAGGTGGACTTGACGGCTTCTTATGCGATTACACGCCATTTGTCGGTCACGTTCACCGGCGTCAACTTGAATGGAGCGGTGCGTCGCGACTACATCGAAAATCCGGACGTGTTCCGCTCGTTCGTCGAGCGACCCACGACCTACATCCTCGGAGTTCGTGGAACGTTGTGAGGAAATACCCACTCATGGCGCGTCAGGCAGCGACGCGCCATGAGTGATGAGGGTATAGGCCGGGAACATTTCGGAAACCTTCCGGACGGCGCGCGCGTGGAGCGCTTCCGTTTGCGCAATCGACGCGGCATGGAAGCCGACATCCTGAATTACGGTGGAATCGTGACGCGTTTGACGGCGCCCGACGGCAAAGGGCGCTACGCGGATGTCGTCTTGGGGCATCGGACTCTCCTTGAGTACCTCGCGAATTCTCAGTACTTCGGTTGCCTCATCGGCCGCCATGCCAATCGCATCCGGCATGGTCGCTTCGCGATCGATGGCGTGCAGTATCAGCTAGGCCTCAACAATGGGATCCATTCACTGCACGGTGGCGTGCGCGGTTTCGACAAGGTCGTGTGGAGGGTCGCCGACGCCCAGGTGACGCCAGAGGGGCCACGGCTGCAACTCGACTACGTCAGCCGCGACGGCGAGGAAGGGTATCCAGGCACGCTCACCGTGAACGCCGTCTATACGCTCGGGGATGATGACAGTCTGCGGCTGGATTGCACGGCGACCACCGATGCGCTCACCGTCGTCAACCTGACCCAGCACAGCTATTTCAATCTCAATGGCGCCCCGGATGTGCTCCAGCACGTGCTGCAAATCCCGGCGCAGCGTTTCACGGTCACCGATGCCTCGCAAATACCCACCGGCGAATTGCGCCCGGTCACCGGCGGGCCGTTCGATTTCCGGCAGCCGATGAAGATCGGTCACATGATCGACGCGGATGATGAGCAGCTGCTGATCGCCAAGGGGTACGATCACAACTGGGTGCTCGACAAGCCGGAAGGCGAACTTAGCGTGGTGGCCCGCGTGACCGAACCGGTCTCGGGTCGGCGACTCGAGGTGCTGTCGACCGCGCCGGGATTGCAGTTCTATTCCGGCAACTCGCTCGACGGCAGTCTCACCGGCAAGGACGGCCTACCTTATGGGTTTCGCTCCGGTTTTTGTCTGGAGCCGCAGGGATTTCCGGACGCACCCAACCAGCCGCGCTTCCCGTCGGTGCGCTTGAGTCCCGGCGAGGTCTACCGCACCACGATCATCCACCGGTTCACGACGCAGTGACGGATTGTGCGCGCGTTATGAGCAATCCGTAGATTGCCAAGACCGTGAAACAGCCGGCAGGCACATAAAGAGCCACACGAATCAGGTGGGTTTGATCCGACACGAAACCCATCAGAGGCGTGAGGACTGCGCCGCCGATGATGCTCATGACGAGCAGTGAGGACGCGGATTTCGTCAGCCTACCCAAGCCTTGCAGCGATACCGCGAAAATCGTCGGGTACATCACCGACATGAATACGGAGGTGCCGACGAGGCACCAGAGTCCGACTGCTCCCCCCAAGGCCGCCGCCGCGACGGCGAGAGCGATATTGACCACCGCGAAGTCCGTGAGTATCCAAATGGGCGCAGCGAAGCGCATGAGCCAGGTGCCGCCAAAGCGCCCGACCGCGAACGCCACATAGTTGTACACGAGGAACATGGCGGCGGCCTTGTCCGTCAGACCGGTTTCCGCTTGCGCATACTTGATGGTGTAACTCCACACCCCGACCTGGGCGCCCACATAAAAGAACTGTGCCGCCACCCCGAGCAGGAATCGCCTCTTGGAGAAAAGCGCGCTCACGGAACTCAGGAATCCGGGGTCTTCACCTGCGGCGCCCTCGGTCGTCGCGGCGGGGAAACGGGTCAGCAAAATCCACAAAGCCAACAGCAGTACGACCAAACCGATGATGAGGTACGGCATTTGCACCGATTGGGTCTCGCGAATGTAAAACGCCTGCAGGCCTTGCGGCGAATCGTCCAGTAGCCGTGCTTGAGCGACTTCCATGCCTGACAAAATGAACCGCCGACCGATCCAGATACCGATGAGACACCCCAGGGGATTGAAGGCTTGGGCGAAATTGAGCCGCAGGGCGGCGTGCTCCGGATGTCCCAAGATGGTGATCAGCGGGTTGGCCGAGGTTTCGAGAAACGCGAGCCCCGCCGCCAAGATGAACAATGCCGCGAGGAACGGGGCATACCGAAGCGCCGCGGCCGCCGGATAGAACGCGAAGGCGCCGAGCGCAAAAAGGACCAAGCCCAGCACGATGGCGAACTTATAACCGAAGCGCTGCATGACGGCCGCCGCCGGAAGCGCGAGCAGGAAGTAGGCGCCGTAAAAAGCCGATTGGACCAAACCGGACTCCAGATCGGAGAGCTGAAACGATTTCTTGAACTGAGGGATCAGAATGTCGTTGAGCGCATTCGCCATGCCCCAGAAGAAGAATAGGCTGGTAATCAGTATCAGGGCGATGGCGCCCGAGCGTGCATCGCCGGTTACGGCAGATCGGTTTGTCATTCGTTGTTATCCCCGTGCACGCGCACACCAGTTCTAAGATATTAAAGAATTAAATTGATATGTCTATGCACCCCAGTTACTGAGTGATCAGGACGCTTCGCTCGGCCTGGTTCCTCTGAATCTTCAGATGGATGGAGCCCTGCCACTTTCTCGCCTGAAAGGCAGCCATCAGGTCAGGAAGCTTTTCGATTTTGGAAACCGGAGAAATGCCCTCATTGTTTTCGACACCGACGATGACATCGCCCGCCTTGAGGCCGCCAAGTTCGGCGGGTGAACCGGCATCGACGCTCAAGATTAGGACACCGCTCGCCTCTCCCAAGCCTGCTGCGGACTGTTCGCCGAGGGTTTCCACGGACTTGACCTTGGCGCCCAGAAACAGGGTCGTGGCGCCGATGTGAAATTTGGTGGCGATCAGGTCGGGAATCGGTGCGGCTTTCGCGAGTTGCCTGAGACGGGTCGAGGTGACACCGAAATCCATCGCAAAGTTATCGAACCCGATTGCGCGCGTGTGCGCGTCTGGGCGGACTCTGAAATCCCCGGTCGCGGCGGACACGAACCTCACCGGATCTGCGATCGAATGCGCGTCGGTGCCGCCTTGATGAGCCTCATCCAGAGCTTTGCGTGTGGTGAACAAATTCCGATCGATGTGCTTGCCCCAATGCTCCATGAGTATCGGTTGATACGGGGACATGACGATGTTGCGCTCGAAGACATCGTTGCTGTTCGCCAACCAGACGTGGGGATGAAAGCTATTGTTGATGATGAGGTTGTTGTAGACGATCCGCTCATAACCTTCCCGCAATTTGAGCCCGCCCGACAACAGCAGATTGTCGAAGATGCGATAGTTGGTTGCACCATCGTCCAGATCGATGTCCCAGCCATGGTCCGACTGGAACCGGTTATTGCGGATGATCGTTGGATGGATGGCGTCGAGAAACGGTAGTCTCGGATCGGCCGCCACCACCCGGTCGATTTCGCTCCGATCGCTGCGCCAATAACGATCCCGCCCCCAGGCATTGAAAGCGCCGTGGTCCGACGTGACGAGCACCGTATCGAACACGTCGTTGTATGCGACCGTGTGACCTCCCCACGTGCCATCACCGATGTTGATGCCGGCGCGCGGCACGGCATAGATGGTGTTGTGAGAAATCGTTATGTGCATGGACATGGAGATCTCGACACCGGCGGCCTGCAGGTCGCTCGTGCCGATGTCATGAATCAGGTTGTCGGTGGCGTCCGAGTCCCGTGGATATTCCTGCGAGGCCGGGCCAGGGGTGTGGTCGACCCGGTCCGGCGGGGTCGACTGGTAAGGGTCGCCAAGTGGGTCGCGCACGGCGTGCGACGATCCAACAAAGCTGATAGCCGTGCCTCCCAAATTCTCAAATGAATTGCCGCGAACTCGAATGCCCAGTGCATGGCCACTCACGAATACTCCTTGGCCACCGAGATCATGGAAGTCCGAGTCGGTGATGTCGATGTGCTCGGCATCTTCGATGAAGACGGCGCCGTCGCGCGCGATCGCCCAGTCGCTGCGCAGTAACGGTTCTGATGCGTCGAATATGGTGTCCCGGGTCCGATCGAAAGCAAGCCCCTCCACCCTGACATCGTGAGCGGGTCCATCAGGGTTGCCAACGATGCGAATCAGGGAATTCGCGGTCGTGATTTCGATTCTGGCGCGCTGCAGTTCGACGCCGGGTTCCGGCTCGTAATAGAGCAAGTGCTCACGCCGATCGTAGAACCACTCGCCGGGGGAATCCAATTCCTCGAACAAACCTTCCACCATGCGATACAGGGGATGCGGGCCGTCATTCGGCGGCGCCATGCGATTATTCGCCAGGCCCTTGGCCAGGCGGACGGTGCCGTCGGGATTCACGCCTAAAATGCGGAACACGGCACCACCCCAGCGGGCGTTGTGCAGTGCTCGCACGTCGCCGTCCTCGGGGTGCTGCCATTTCGAGGCATGCGATACGGAAAGAGCGTCCGCGGCATATCCGCCGAGAGGCTGGAGGCTTGGATCGAAATTCGGGTACCTCGCCAGGATTTGGCGTCGGCCGTTCACCCAGAGCTGATCGAACCCGCCCATGTTGAGCGGTGCAACCCAGATGCCATCCTTGAAGGGCTTCCAGGCCGGAGAAATTTCCGTCGAGCCGCGAAGTTGCGCTGTCGTGCCCGGCTTCGCGCGGATCACCGTGGGGTGCTGGGGAGTACCGGATAATTCGGGTCCGATTAGGATGGGCCCCTGCAGATGATGGACGCCCGCATCGAGCGTGAAGTTCAACGTGGCGGAGGGGTCGTCGTTGCGGATCGTTCGAGCGAAATCGACCGCCGCGTTCAGCGATGAGAACTCATACAGTCGATGCGCGCGGTGACTTCCGACCCCAAGCGTGACGGCGGCGGTGGCCGAATCGGACTGTGCTTGATGCGGCTTCGCCTGCGCGCCGGCGCTCACCGCAGCCGCCAGAATGGCGGCGCTGAGCGCGAAGCAGCCGGCGCGCATTTCCCTTAAGCCCGCTGATCGCTGCCCAGCAGGCTGCTGGATATTTCCTCGGCGGTGCGCACCAGATATTCGATCGAATCTTTGAGCGACCGCACCGGCGAGGTCGACTCGAGGAATGGGACGGTCAGGGCGGCCGCGGCGATGTTGTTTCTGAGAATGGGGGCGGAGATGTCGGTGACGCCGGGCACGAATTCGCTCACTTGCTGGCCATAGCCTTTCTTGCGGATGCGATCTGATTTGGCGCGAAACTCCGCCAATTCTTCCTTGCTGGGCCGCGGCCTGAGGTGCTCTTCCCAACGTCGGCGGATGACCTCAGGTTGAAAAGCGTAGAGCAAGGCGCCGGACAGGGCATGGGTCAAGGGACGCCGGTAGCCGATGCGCACCGAGAAGCCAATGAGTTCGCTCGACTCCATACGGGCGACCACCACGATCTGACCGACGGAGTGCAGCACGAGGTGGCAGGATTGACCGATGTCGAGGGAGAGCTGGCGCATGTGCGGCAGGCAGATTTCGATCAGCGTCTTGACGGCCGGCTGCACCATTCCCAGCGAGAACAGCCGCCCGGAGAGCCGGTAACCGCCGGACTCGGGGGCCTGTTCGACGAAGCCGCGCCGGTCGAGGACTTGGATCATGCGGAACAGCTCGCCGGTGGAGCGATTCAGCTTTTGCGCGATCACCGATACGGTCAAGGGATTGGGCTCCGCCACCAACAACTCGAGAATATCCAATCCTTTCTCGAGAGCCGGAGCGCGATAGCGGATGGAGTCTTCGTCGCTGGGGCTGCAATCTTCTTTTCGACCCTTCATATCGTTAGTGTGCATGAGTTGCCAGCCGGAAGAAATCGGCGCGGTACCATGCGCTGCAGCCTCGGTGCATTCATGTCGGCCCGTTGGTGCCCGGATGCTCGGCCAGGTGGAAGATGCGCACGAGCGGCGACCATTTCTCTTCTGGCGCAGCATCCCGGAGCCGCTTTTGGAAACGGTCCATCAGGGCTTCCCAGCGCGCGTTCTCGGCCGTGTTCGCGGTGCTGACGACGGGGCGCGGGAAATCGTCTGCCGCTTCGAGGATCATGAACAACCGATCGCCCCGCTGCCAGATCTCCATGGCTTCGACGCCCTGCGCCCGAATGTGGTCGATGACGGCAGGCCATACGGCGCCCGGTTCGTGCATCCGCCGGTACTCCTCGATCAAGGCGCGCTCATCGACCAGATCCAGGGCGAAACAGAGTCTTCGGCTCATAAGTCATCCGAGTTTGGACATCCGCTAAATATACCAATAAAATACAATTTCATTGGCAAAAATTTATTCGGGCGATTCATGGCTTGGGCGAAGCGTCTGGCAGACGCAAAGCCCATGGCCGTTCGAACCGCGGGGAGAACCAGTATGCGCGAGATACAACCGGCAGCCGCCGCCAGCACACTTCGAGTAGGTCTCTTCGGTATCGGACTGCACACGTATTGGGCCCAGTTCGAGGGTCTCAAAGACAGGCTCGTCGGATATACGAATTCCATCGCTGCCAAACTCGAGGCTCCCGACGTCGAGATCGTAAACCTCGGCATCATCGATACGCCGGAGAAAGCGTTGGCTGCCGGACACGCCTTGCGGCGCGCGGACGTCGATATCATCTTTCTGTTCGTCGCAACGTATGCGCTGTCCTCGACGGTACTTCCGGTGCTGCGGCGTGCAAAGACCCCGGTCGTCATCCTCAATCTGTCTCCCGGGGCGGCGATCGACTACGAGAGCTTCAATCGGTTGGCAGATCGTACCCGCATGACCGGGGAATGGCTCGCCTGGTGCCAATCCTGCTCCGTGCCGGAAATCGCCAATGTACTCAATCGCTGCGGAATCCCGTTCCATCAGGTCAGCGGCATGCTGGAGGACGATCCGGTCGCCTGGAACGAGATTCGTGGATGGATGGATGCGGCGCGAGTCGTGCATGTGATGGAACACAATCGGCTCGGTGTCATGGGCCATTACTACGGCGGGATGCTCGACATCTACTCGGATTTCACGCGGCAATGCGCCTATTTCGGCGGCCATATCGAGATCATCGAGGTCGAGGAACTCGCCGCCCTGCGGCGCGAAGTGTCGCCAATCGAGATGCAAACACGGGTTCGGGATTTCTCCCGGCTCATGGACGTGCAGAGCGACTGCGCCGCAGATGAGTTGCTGCGGGCCGCGCGAACCTCGGTCGCGCTCGATCGCCTGGTCGAACGACATGGGCTTGGGTCGCTCGCCTACTACCACGAGGGCACCGGTGCTCCCGAAAACGAGGACGCGATGAGTTCCGTCATCCTCGGCAACAGTCTGCTCACGGCTCGCGGCATTCCGGTCGCCGGGGAATACGAGATCAAGAACGTGCAGGCTATGAAGATCATGGACACGCTGGGCGCCGGCGGATCGTTCACCGAGTTCTATGCCGCCGACTACCGCGACGAGGTTCTTCTCATGGGGCATGACGGCCCCGGACACATCGCCATTGCCCAAGGCAAGACGAAGGTCCGACCGTTGCAGGTGTATCACGGCAAGGTGGGCCGCGGCCTGTCAGTGGAAATGTCGGTGCAGCACGGACCGGTCACGCTCCTCGCCGTCGTCGAGACCGGCGACGGCAAGCTCAAGCTGCTGACGGCGGAAGCGCAATGCGTGGCCGGTCCCATACTTCAGATCGGCAACACCAACAGCCGCTATCGCTTTTCACTCGATGTGCGCGGCTTCATCAACGCCTGGAGCGCACAAGGCCCCGCTCATCATCTCGCGGTGGGTATCGGACATATTGCCCACAAACTGGAAAAAGTCGCGGCATTGCTCGGCATGCAGTGCGTACGAGTGTGCTGAGGCGTCGAGATAGGCGAAAAAGCGCCGCAGAGCGCAGATCACCATTGCAGCAATGAAAACCAAAATCATCTGTGCTTGACATTTTCATATATGGAATTACTATGCGCTGGTGCTAATAGAACAAGCGATCTAAATTCGAAGAAATCGAGATCGCCTGAATGACGCGGCATGGGTTGGCAACAGACACGTCCGGCAGGGCGGTTGAGGGGGGAGGCAATGAACAAACTCGATGGGTTAATGATTCCCGGCGCAGTGCTCTGCGCGGTGGCGGCAGGCTCCGTGGCGAACGCGCAATCGGCGGCGCCATCTCAAACGGCAACCGCCGGCGACAATTCACTCAACGAAATCGTGGTGACGGGTTATCGTAAGAGTCTCTCCGACGCGCTGGAGGACAAACTCAACTCGCCGGCGATCGTCGATACCATCGCCGCAGAGGACATCGGCAAGTTCCCGGAACAGAACCTTGCCGAATCATTGCAGCGAGTCACCGGCGTACAGATTCAGCGCAACAACGGCGAAGGGCAATACGTCAGTATTCGCGGCCTCGACCCGAAGTTCGCCCAGGTCGATCTCGACGGCCGCGAATTGCCTTCGGCTCCCGCGCCCGGCGCATCCAATCCCGCCAACGCGTCGCGCTCCTTCGATTACAGCATCATGGCGGCGGAGTTCGTCAGCGCCATCGACGTGTACAAAACGCCCACCGCGGATTTGAACGAGGGCGGCCTTTCCGGCACCGTGAACGTCAAGACCATTGATCCGGACGCGGTGAAGGGACAGCAATTGGTGCTCGTCGCCAAGGGCAATGACGACATCAATTCCGGCAAGGTCGATCCGCATGTTACGGCGGTTTTTGCCGACAAGCTGTTCGATGACAAACTGGGTATCGTCCTAGGCTACGACCGAAATCAGCAGCACTACGATTACGACAGCTATCTCGCCTTCGGCATGGAGCCCTACGTCGGCGCCACGGGGTCGGGTACCAATGGTCTCGTTCAGAACTGGAATCCCGGCGGCAATCAAAACGCTCCGTACCTGTTCGACAATGCGCAGAACCTCGGCCAATACGATGGTCTGCGCACTCGCGATACGCTGCTCGCCTCGCTGTCGTACCGCGTGAACGAGGCGCTCGAATTCTATGGCCAGGGCTTCTACGCCAAGAAATCGGACGCCTATAATTGGTATTACGAACAGCCGCGCTTTACCAATCCCGATGAGCCCAACTCGGTGCAATCCACGGTGCTCAGTCCCGCCGGCAACGGGTTGCTGCAATCGGTGACGGAAAACAACGTCGATTACCGCAACAACGAGCGCCCGGACAGTCTCAACAACACGCTCTCGAACGTCGCCGGCGGCGTCAACTTCACGGCCGGCGCGTTGAAACTGAACCTCGACGGGTACGTGGCGATCGCCCGTCAAAATGAAAGCAATTTCGCGTTCGATCCGATCGCGCGCGCCAGCGTGACGTCGACCATCAGCAGTGGTCCATCGACCCTGGCTTTCGTCAATGGCTTCAATCCACTCGATCCCGCAGAGTACGTAGGTATCGGTGCCGACGGCAGCATCGCCACGCCGAGTGAAGATAAGATTTCCGCAATTTCGCTCAAGGGCCTCTATACCTTCGACAGCGATTGGATCAAGGCGGTGCACTTCGGTGCCCGCTTTGCGAAGGAAACCAACTCGCAGGCGCCGAACGACCTCATCGTAAGTGCGCAGACGTTGGCGGGACTTCTCGGAGAGCCCTACGATCCGGTCGTGGAAGGGGGCTCCTTCAATGCCGCGCCGTACCTGTCAAAGTACACGATCAATTTCTTTGGCCAAACGTTGAGCTTTCTCGGCTCCAACAACGCGGCCCTGGCGGCGAAGGTGCCGTTGTCGACGATCCTGCAATCAACGCCGCTCACCGAAAACCTGGCCGCGACCTATACGATTACTGAAAAGGACGATGCCGGCTACGTCGCCGCCGATTTCGCGGTCCCGGGCCTGCCGCTCAAGGGCAACGTCGGCGTGCGGTACGTGTCGACCAGTCAGGACTCGAGCGGCTATTCGCCGAATCTCAACGACATCCAGTACAACGCACAAGGGTCCACCACCGTCATTCCGGAGACCACGGCGCTTTCGGTACAGCACACCTACAGCAACGTGCTGCCGAGTTTCAATCTCACGTACACCGTCCTCCCTGACCTGCTCGTGCGCTTCGGCGCCGCGGAAACGATGACGCGGCCGGATCTTGCACAAGTGGCGCCGAATACGACCGTCAACGCGGGCGTGCAGTCGATTTCCGGCGGCAACCCTGATCTGAAGCCCTACACGGCATTCCAGCTGGATGGTTCCGTGGAGTGGTATTTCAACAAGACGGGCCTCTTGTCGCTGGCGGCGTATAACAAGAGCGTGAAGAACTTCATCCAGAATGGATCGTTCACGGAGACCTTGGACGTCGCGGTCATCCAGGGTGGCGGTACGCGTGCGCTGCCCTTCACCTTCTTGGAGCCGGAGAATTCCACCACCAAGACCAACATCCACGGTATCGAAGTCGGCTACCAACAGGGGTTCACTTTCCTGCCCGCGCCCTTCGATGGGCTCGGTGTGCTCGCCAACTACACGCACATCACCGCCAATGACATCGTCGTGACCCAAGGTTCGGCGGCCGTACCTCTGTCCGGTTTGTCGAAGGATAATTACAACGCGGTCGGCTACTACGAGAATGGCCGCTTCGGCGTGCGCGTGGCCTACAATTATCGGGGCGGCTACGTGGTCGATCCTTCGAGCTACTTCGGGGACGGCGATTATCGCAAGGGCTATGGACAGTTGGATGCGTCGGCGAACGTCAGACTGATCGACAATCTGGATCTCACCCTGGAGGCGCTCAATATCTCCGACAACGCGATCAGCGATGTCGACAAGTACGGGATCTCCCGGGGATACGCGAAATATGGGACGACCTTCATCTTCGGTGCGCGTTACAAGTTCGAGTAAGACCGAGAGCGCAGCGAGCCCCCGCCGAAATAACTTTTCGGCGGGGGCCGGGGACCGAATGAAAGACGCTGTCGCGGGCCGCAAGGAGTTCTTCACACTCTGCATGTACAGCTTCGGCGAGGGTGCCAATTCCCTCGTCATGAACGGCATCAACGGATTCGCGATGCTGTTCTACACCGATGCGCTCGGCTTGCCCGCAGCCATGGCCGGCGCCGCGTTGTCCGTATCGGTGTTCTGGGAGGCGCTGAGCGAGCCCGCCATGGGCTACATCAGCGACAACACTCGCTCGCGCTGGGGCGCAAGATTTCCCTGGATCCTCGCCGGCGGCCTGATGATGGCCGCCGCTTTCATCGCCATCTGGACGGTCCCCGCTTCCCTGCGTTCGAACCCGACGCTGGTATTCGTCTATCTGGTCGCCGCCAATCTCGTACTGCGAACCAGTTTGACGGCATTCTTCGTTCCCTATCTCGCGGTAGGCTTCGAGATCGTGCCGTCCTACAACGGCCGATCGCGGCTGCAGGCGGTTCGTCAGGTCGTCAATATGGCCGCCAATTTTTTCGGTCCCGCGCTGGCGTGGAAGGTGTTCTTTCGTGACACGACCGGAGCGGCAGGACAGGTGATCGTCGGCACTCGCCAGCCGGACAACTACCTGCACATGGGACTGGTCTTCGGTGCGGTGGCCGCGGCGCTGGTGCTGCTCATGATTTGGGGCAGCCGCTCTGCCATTCAGGACAATCGTGCGGCGCGGCGCGAGGCGTCGGGCGAGAAGGGTTGGATTCGCGGATTCTGGCGCGAGTTCAAACCCATTTTGCAAAACGCCGTCGCCAGGCGGATTTTTACATTGACCTTCCTCGCCTGTGCCGGGATGGTGCTCATGAGTTCCTTGGAAGGGTATTTGTTCGTCTACTTCATGCACTTCGATTCCACGCAGCGCGTGGTGGCGCATGGCAGCACCATGATTGCGATGGCGGCCGGCGGCGCCTTGTCGGCATGGGTGTCCAGTCGTTTCGACAAGAAGGGCGCGGCCGCCATCGGCGCGGTGATGTCGGCGCTGGGGGCGGCCATGCTCGCGCTCGCGTTCCTGCCCACCTGGATTCCGCGGTCGGGGACGATCGGACTCGCGGTGTTCATCGCTGGCGAAGGCCTGTATTGGTGTGGTGCCGGGGTGGTTCTCCCCGTGCTCACCGCGATGATCGGCGATGTGTCGGAAATCGCGCGTCATCGCAGCGGACTGTCTCAGATGGGAGGGTTTGGAGCCACCTTCAGTCTCGCGATGCGCATGGCGATTTCCTTCAGTTTGCTGTGGTCGGGTTGGATGTTGAGCGTCATCGGATTCGATCCCGGGCTCATGCCGGGCAGCGGCGCCGTGTGGCGGCTGGGTGCCACGGCGTTCTTCGGCAGCGCCGTGATGTGCGTCGTGTTCCTCGAGCGCCTGAACCATTACCCCTTGACCCGACGCCGCTTCGAGCAGGAAATGGCGGGATGACCGAGCCGCCGCGGCTCACAGCCCTACGCGCGCAATTCGCATCGCCGCCGCGGGAGTTCCGCCCGATCCCCTTTTGGTGGTGGACGGGCGAGCGACTGGAGCTGTCGCGCTTGGAATGGGAATTGGATCGGCTGCGCGAACAGGGTGTCTCGGCGGCCATCATCAGCTACAACCATCATGCCAACGGCGACCCCGATGTGGGTGACCCGCCGGTGTTTTCCGATGCCTGGTGGGAGCTGTTGCGGCGGCTGCTCGCGGCCTGCGAGAGCCGCAACATGACTCTCGGGTTTCAGGACTATTGCTTGCTGACGCCTCGACTGGCGCAGCTCGCCGCACAGCACCCCGCGCTGCGCGGTCATGAACTGCGGCACTTCAAAGTGACGGTGAATGCATCGACAGCGCTTGCCTGGCGCGTGCCCGATGGCACTGAGGTCATCGAAGCCATGGCCTACCGCTCGACCGCCGGCGTACTCGAACGCAATGCCGCCATCGATCTCAAGGATCGGGTCATCGATCGCCAACTCGTCTGGATATCCCCAGACGGCGAATGGACCGTGGTCGTGTGTTTCGCGCAGCCCATCGGCTACGATCCGCTGCACCCCGACAGCGGCCGCATCGCGCTCGAGAGCTTCTATGGTGAGTACCAACGGCGTCTGCCCGGGGCGCTTGGCCGGACTTTGACGGTATCCTTTCAGGATGAGCTCGATTTCGGCGGACGATTCCCGCTGTGGTCGGCCGGTTTGGCCAAGAGCTTCACGGCGTCGAAAGGCTACGCACCGGCCGGCCGCTGGGCGGAACTGTTCATCTGGCTCGATGATCTCACCGGGAAATTTCGCCTGGATTTCCATGATGTCAGCATGGGCTTGGCGGAGCGCGGATGGTTCGAGCCCCTGTATGCGTGGCATGAACGCCACGGACTGCTCTTCGGTCACGACAACGCGGGACGCGGTGGCATCGCGGTCGGGGGCGCTTATTACGGGGATACGATGCGCGCCATGCGGTGGTATTCGGCGCCGGGGTCGGACGATCCCAAATTGAACGGACCGCGGGCCTTCAAGGGCATCAAGGTGGCAAGTTCGCTGGCGCATTTGTATGGCAGACCTCGGGTGTGGGCGGAGTGCTTCCATTCGAGCGGCTGGGGCGTTGCGCCGGGCGCGGTGCGCGATGGCTTGAATGCGCTGTTCGCGCTCGGCGCGACGGTGGTCAACCTGCATGGCCTGTACTACTCGACCCGCGGCGGATGGTGGGAATGGGCGCCGCCCGATTTTCATTTCAGACAGCCCTATTGGGGGCATATGAGGGCGCTGAATACTTACGCGTCACGCCTCTCATGGCTGCTGGCGCAGGGTCGCCATACTTGCGACGTCGCCATCTTCTATCCGAGCGAGGCGGTGGCGCTGGGATTGAACCCGAAGGCCGGCGCCGACTTGATCGGTGCGCGCTCGCTCTCCGAGGCACAGCGCAATGAGGCGGACTACTCCGAGGATCTGGCCGAAGCGCTGACGTTTGCGAGCGGGAGGGCTTTGTTCGATGCCGGCGTGGATTTCGATCTTATCGACGCTGCATCCCTGGCGCGCGGACACGGTGACGCCGGCGTCTGGTGCGTCGCCGACGCCCGGTACCGGGTCATCGTGCTGCCGCAGGCTATCGCGCTCCCGTGGTTCGCGCTGCAAGCCCTTCTCAGCTTCAGCCGCGCGGGCGGGCGCGTGGTCATCCTCGGCGATGCGCCGCGAATCAGTGATCGTGCCGATGCCCATGATGGCGAACTGCAGGCTGCGGTCGCAGAGATCAAGTCGCGTGCGATTGTGCTGTCGCGACTCAATGAGGATTTCGCGGAGCGCGTACTGCCGCCCGCTGAACGCAGCATCGGGGTGACGGGCGGCCGCGCGCACGTCCTTTCGCGCCGGCTCGAAGGCGCTGACGCCATCTTCGTGCACAATCCGGCTGACGAGCCGCTCGCCCTGTCATTGCGCTTGCCGGCCGGTGTGGGCCGCGTCGAGCGCTGGCATGCCGAGACTGGAACGGCCGAAACGGTGACGGTGTTCGGCGACTCGGGCAAGAGTTCGCTGCTGGCGGCACAGATCGAACCGCGCGGCGCACATCTCTACATCACGTTTCCCGGCGATGCGAGCGCCGACGTAGATGCCGAACAGCGACCGTGGACCGAGTTCGCGACGCTGCCCGACACGCAGTGGGAGTTTTCGCTCGCGCCCACGATGGATGATCGCTTCGGCGATTTCTCATTGAATCCCTCGCCGCGGCTGATCGCGGCGACGGCGGGACGGATGTGGAGTTCTCTCGATGGCAGCGGCACCGATGATTGGCGCGAGTGCGAGCCCGGCGTGGCGCCGCGGCTGCGGCTGATCGGACCGTTTCCGCCCGGTTCCGATTTGGCGGAGTTGGATCGACGCGTTCTCGGCGAGGAGCCGGCAAGTCCGCGAGCCATCGACCACGCCGGCAGCCGGTTCGAGTGGCGCGACTATGCCTTTTCGATGGAAACAGGTCTGACCCAAGATCCCTTCATGAAGAGTTGGGACAGTGGTCCGCATGGACTCAAGGGCCGTGTGCCGGATGAGTTCATCGATCTTCAGGCCGAACACCCTGGGGAGATCTTCTACCTCATCGGCTATCTGTGGGCGCCCGCGGCGGTGGACATCGAATTGACGGCGTCGTCTCGCGCGGCCCATTGCGTCTGGTTCGACGGCCGGCCCATCATCGAGCAGTCGGAGGCGATGCCGCCGGGGCTTCGTTCCCAATGGCATCTGCCGCATTACGATGCGGTGCCGCGTCATCATCGAGTGTCGGTCGGACCCTCCGCCAAGCGCGTGGCCATGCGTTTCATCCAACCGGCGGGACAACGCATTCGCGCTTACGTGGCGCCGGCGGCGCCGGCGCCCGACGTGCCGCGGCTGCGATGGTTTCAGGGCGCCGACCCGGTGCGCTTCAAGGTGACGACAACCCCGGATCGCGGCGTCTTCTGGTTCCAGTGGCGCACGCCGCCCGGCCTCAACGCCGTCACGTTGCTGCATCGGGGCGCGGCACGCGCGTGGTTGGGCGAAGTCGAGGGTGGAGTCGAGACGCTGGCGCAGACCGGCGATCGGACCCGATCTTGCTTTCGATTCGAGCCCGGGCTTGCACGCAGCGGCGTGCTGCGCGTCGCCATCGAGGCCGCCGATCGCGGCGGCGCCGGCGATTTGATCCTGGAACCGGCGGCGTTTCACTGCGGCTCCGGCATAATCGATTTGGGGGACTGGACGCACCACGGTCTCGAGGCCTATTCGGGCATGGCAACCTATCGATTGCTGTTCGAACTCGATAGCCCAGCAGTCGCAGCGCAGTTGGCGCTCGATATCGGCGATGTGGCGGTCACCTGTGCGGTGCGCCTCAATGGGAAGTCATTGGGAACGCTGATCGGGCGGCCGCTGCGGCTGTCGCTGGGCAGTGCAGCCATCGTCGGCAGCAACACCCTCGAGATCACCGTCGCCAATACGCTGGCCAACTTTTACGCATTCAACCGGCCCACCCCCTACGCCGATCGCAAAGATGTCCGATCGGGGCTTTTCGGTCCCATCCGCCTATTGATCCGTTGACGCACTCGCCGGTTGGGGTATGCCGGCGCGCTTCGCCGCCTCACGCACCGTGGCGAGTGACTGGGGCGCAATGGTGCCATCCTGATAGATGATGAGGTTAAGCATCGGCGCCACATGGTAGCGGTGCAGCGTTTCGAGTGTTCTCGCAAGTGCCGCAGCCGAGCGCCGGGGCGCAGCAGCCGCGGTGTCGCGCCGCGTGTGTACCCACTCTCCCTCGAGCGCAAACATGGTGGCTGCCTGCAGGCCCTCGAACTGACCCCCAGCGAAGCGGCCATCGCCGTTCCGCCGCAACAAGCCGTGGAAACTGCCGTCAGGGTTCAGCTCATCGTTGAGTCCGCCGGGCAACGTTTCCTCGCCGCAGTAGTAATCCTGAAACTCGGTCGCCGATGCGCCATTCCACGAGTTGAAACAGACGGCGCGTCCGGGATTGCCCGTCTTTGCGGCTCGATCCAATTCGGCCCAGTCGGGACTGCGGTAGTAATAATTGAACAGACCGTCGTCAAACCACCAACCCGCCAGGCCCGCTCCATAGCGTCGGCCCATCTCGGAGACGATCGCAATCCAATTGCCGAAGAACCGGCTTGGATCGGAATCCCACATGTGAGTCGCGCGGCTCCACGCCGGATCCTCGATGGGCCCCAGGTGATAATAGAGAAACAACTTGATGTGCCGTTTGCCGAGCGCGGCAATGAGGTCGGCGATCAGGTCGCGCTGCGCGGTGCGTCCCGGCAGGATCGCATCGAGTGCAGCGTTCGGACCCGGGATGTATTGGTCCGAATGCGCCGTGCTGAACACCACGAACGTCGCGCCGGTCGAGGCGACTTGATCGGCGAAGCGTTCCACGGGAAACGCCGCCACCGCCTCCGCGTAGGAGCGTTGTTCACCCGTCCTCGGCATGGTGCGCTTGGACCAGGTGAACGCCAGCCCTAAGCGCTCCTGGCCCATCCAGCGCACGTCCGCGCGCTCCGCGAGGGCTTCGCGGTGCAACGCATCGCGCACCGCCGGCCGGGTTAGTTCCACGCTCAACACGTGCGCGTCGAAAGCGGCATCCGCAACGGCCGGCGTGATCGCGAGCGTGACGATGGCGCGGCCTGCGTCCAGATGCAGTGGCCGATCGAGCAGATTGCGGCTCTCGCCGCCGCGGGGATCGACGTGGAATTGCGTGCTCGCCGACGACCCCGTGGTCGAGACGGTGAGCGTCAGCGGTTGCCTGCTCTTGGCGCTGATGAGTACGGTCACCGCGTAGTCGTCGCTGTCGGGCGCGATCACCGTCCAATGCAGCGCTTGTCGCGACGATTGCCAGTCGATGACTGCCCGTTTCAAATGCGTGATCGGGGATTCGAGCATGAACTCCCCGGTTCGATCCGCATCCGCAGCGGCAAGCACATTGACGCCAGCGGGGTTCAGGCGGCCTGTCGGCTTGAAGGGGAAGGGAGCAGCATCCGGCTCCGGTGCCGCCCAGCATGCGCTATAGAGCAGGACCGCAGCGAGCAGAGCTGCAGCGAGCGGCGCCAGACGCCCTTGCAGCAATCAAACGATCCCGGCGCCCAGACCCGTGACCTTGCGCTCGCGTGCCTTTTGCGCGCGCCAGCCGCTGTAGCGATACAAGGCGAGGGTATCGAGGGCGCCACCGGCTTCCATGCGCGCCATCGCGAGAATCGGGGTGACGTCGGTGCGATAGGCGCGGCGCAGCGTCTGGAAAGCCATCATCACGTCGTTCTCTTCTTGAGCATCGTGCAGTCCATCGCGCTCTACGATGAGCGCCTTGGTATAGGCGGCGGCGATGGCCTCGGCGGATGACAGCATGCTCTCGATGGGATCGGTCACGTTGTGCGATTGGTCGATCATGTAAGCCGGATCGAATCCGTCGCGCGGGGCGAGTTCCGCCTCGACCAATTCATTGAACACCAGGAATAGCTGGTGCGGATTGATCGAGCCGGAGTCCAAGTCATCATCGCCATACTTGGAGTCATTGAAATGAAAGCCGCCGAGTTTGCCGAAACGGTGCAGACGCGCCACGATCTGTTCGATGTTGACGTTGGGGGCGTGGTGACCCAAGTCGACCAAACACTTGGCTTTGGGTCCCAGTTGCTGGGCTGCCAGAATGCTCGAGCCCCAGTCGGCGATGACGGTGGAATAGAACGCCGGTTCGTACATCTTGTGCTCGAGGAACACGCGCCAGTCATCGGGTAGCGCGGCATAGATCTGCTGCAGGCTCTCGAGATAGCGGTCCAATGCGGCGCTCAAATGCTGCTGACCGGGGAAGTTGCTGCCGTCGCCGATCCAGACGGTCAGCGCCTTCGAGCCGAGTACCCGTCCTATTTCGATGCACTCGATATTGTGCTCGATCGCCTGATTGCGGGCGGCTTTGTCGGTCGCCGTGAGGCTGCCGTTGCGATAGGAATGAGCCTGGCCGGCACGGTCTTGGAAGGTGTTCGAATTGACCGCGTCGAACTCAAGTCCCAGCGCCTGCGCTTCCGAGCGCAGCGCGGGGTAATCCGCGACGCGATCCCAGGGGAAGTGCGGGGAGACGCGCGGCGTGATGCGCGACAACTGTTGCACGACGGCGCAGTCGCTGAGTTTCTCGTGAATGTTGGTGGGTTCGCCGGCGATCGGAAAGCGCGCGAAACGAGTGCCTCCTCGGCCGCTTCCCCAGCTGGGCAATGCGACGGAGAAGTGCGCCACTTTGGCCTTGATGGCGTCGATGTCGATGTGCCGGCGCGCGAGGCTGCGCCCCAGAGAATCGTACTCATCGCGCACGGCTTCCCGCCGCTCTGCGTTATGGCTTTCAATGAGGTCCGTCGAAATAGGCAATGAACTCATGATGGCGGGGACCTCGAGTGTGATCAGCGGGTGAATGCCTGGGCATTACCGGCATCGACGTTGATGACGTTCCCCGTCGATTTGGCCGATGCATGGGAGGCGAGGAAGTAAGTGGCTTCGGCGATATCCTCGGGCAGTACGTTGCGCTTCAGAAGCGAACGATTCCGGTAGTAGGCTTCCAGTTCATCGCCCGAATCGATCCCGTAGGCCGCGGCGCGCTCCTGGCGCCACTCGCCGTTCCAGATCTTCGAGCCGCGGATTACGGCGTCAGGATTTACCACATTGACGCGGATGCCATGCGCGGCCCCTTCGAGCGCCAGGCATCGCGCCAGATGCAGCGATGCCGCCTTGGC
>Ga0116227_10007462_pt1 | contig 21291 bp, 14 predicted proteins | sample S1TSphgellanicum_FD_89693 | JGI IMG/M metagenome (GOLD analysis project Ga0116227, IMG submission 89693) | Host-associated microbial communities from peat moss isolated from Minnesota, USA - S1T2_Fb - Sphagnum magellanicum MG | ecosystem: Host-associated > Plants > Peat moss > Unclassified...
AACCTTTTTCTCTTTTTTTTTTTTTTTCAATTTTTTTTTTTTTATTTTTTTTTTTCCTTCCTGTTTTTTTTTTTTTTTGGCAAGATCTTGAGGGCACCTTTCCCCCCATATATGAAATGTCTCTTCTCCAATTTTTTTTGTGAAACAAAGATTCTATTTTTGCAAATTTTTTCCTTAAAGAGAGACAAATAAAGAAAGAGGAAGAGTTTTTTAATGATTTTTTTTTCCAAGTTTGGTTTTGGAAACTCTTTTTGGTATGTTCAAACTTCATTATAGTGGCTTCTTGAAAAACTAATAAGAAAGGAGGTTGTTATTCAAGTAGTTAGAAGAACTAAAGTTGTTAAAATGTAATAAGGTGTGCATGAAATCTCTCACATTCAAAAATTAATTCAATGCTACAAGGATTTTAAAATTTATTTTTGGTATTTGTTATCAGGAGATCAAAAACTTCATGTTTTTTTGGTTTTGTAGTGATTGATTGTTAAAGGAACCTACATGTGCAAGATAATTAAAAAGGTCTGAATGATGAATGGTGTGGGATAAAGATAAATAATGGGAAAGATGTCATCAAATTTGATGCACATATAGAAAAACTTTGTGGTGAACTTGGTGGTTTGTGGTGTACATATTTTGTCTTCAAACATTGGAACCACTTAATGCATATGGGCATGTTAAACAATTTGACAAGTTGTATCATCCTTTTGCAAGGGGGCAATGCAAAGTTGTGTCGTCATTTCTAAGTGATAAACCTCCAAACTCACTAACAATGTTGGTTTTGCAAAAGGAATTTTGACAAGTTGCATTAGAAATGCTTTTAGAGTAGCTCCATGACTATTTTATATGTGACCTTGCAAAAATATTTATTGCATCTAAGGTTAGTTAAATTCATTTTTTTCTCAACCCCACCTATAAAACTAAAACTAGGACTATAGACAAATGGGAGAAAACTAATAGCAACCCGCCTAAACCAATAAAACTATAATTAATCAATAGTAACTATTAAGTTTTGTTGTGCCTTTTACCAATTTCAACACCTTATGCAAAAATGTTGGGCAAAAACCATTTTGTTGAGCTAATTGGGCATGTTTTGATTTTTTTTCATCCAATTTTCTTTTGTTGGGCCACATACTGAACACTAGTGGAGTTTTTTTTAATAATGAACTTTTTGATTATTAAGAATTAGGATATTTACTATCTTGTATGCATGTTGTAAATATTGAAACTATTGGATTGGTAGGTTTTTTGACTAGTTCCTTGACATTAAATGTTGGGGTTAATGCCTTCTTGACGATTAAGAGTCAATGTGTTTACCACCTTGTATGTGTGTTGCAAATGTTGAAATTGGAATTTTATTAACCTTGAATTAAAGTTGTAGTTGGCCTTTATTCAAACATCATAACAAAAATTACACTGAAGTTCTTGTTGATATAAAAAGTTTATTCAACTTGAAAGAAAAATCATTCATCATTATAAGAGTTGTTTGTATGGCAACCAAATTAGTGTATTAGTTCACATTTTTTGAATTCTTCTATGGTTGTTATATATTTGCTTATACTTGTTTTCCTTATGATTAGTTATAATCAAATTTCAATATATATTCTATTTCATTTGTCATCATATATGCGTGTTTCCATGGTATCAAGGCTATGTGTTGATAGTTGAATTTTTTATTGACAAAAATTCATATTGATTAGGATGATTAATATATTTGTCTATAATTCATGAACACATTATATCAGTTGAATCAAGTTCTAATTCATTTGATGTAACTTGTGGTTTTAACACAAAAACATGTTATTCCAAAAGAAAAATATTGATGATTTGAAATGTTCAAAATGAATGATATAATGGTAAAGAAAGCACAAGATAAACAAAAAGTTAAGTAACCATTTGTTGAACGTTGAGAAAAAGATTACCCAACTTTTGAATTTTTGTATTTACATATATATTATTTGTGATACATTTTTGTATGATAAAATGTAGTTATAATGTTATTGATTTATCTATTGTTGTTATAAATGATGTGTAATATGTTGTAGCGACACATGGGTTTAAGATAAATTGAATATCTATATTTGCAAACCACAAATGAATAGCACATGTATTAAATACATTAGTTTTATGTTTCTAAGAATTCATATATTAAAAAATGTAGCTTTGTTAATTTGCTTCTCAAACTTAATATATATATGTATTATCATCAAGGTTCAATGGATTTAGAAATTTAGAAAATGATATATCTTCATTTTTAAAAAAATCTTTCAAAGATTGAGAAATTTTTTTGTTTGTGTATGGAAATGTTGTTGTGAAAATGGATAATTCCCATTTATTTGAATGTTTTTTGTTTCACGCATGGGAGGTAATGGATAATGAAATTTACAAACAACATTGTTTTTTCTCTTACATGTACACGTGTGTTGATGTTGTTATGCATTTTGCAATGGATTTGGTAACAATGATACATCACAAGAAATATACATGTTTACAAACCATTCAATTTCTTCATTTGTGTGCATTCCATACATAGGCACATATTTAATCCATCAAAGTTCCTAGTCATATTCATTCTCATGATTTTGAAATTCAATGACAAAATAAAAATTAAAAATATGCCCAAAAATATAATGGTCTTTTGTCATAAGTTTGTGGAAAGAAGATGTTTTATGATCATAATATCTTGCACATGTGATAAGGTCACTTTGTATCAAATCTACTACATGAAAATATTATAAATATTTTATTTTATTTGGGAGATTTAATCTCAAAAGATGTGATGTTTATAAAGCTTTAATGAGAGGATCCCATAATTTTTCATTAGATGTAAAAGTGATAAAAAATGTTGGAGGACCAAGTTACCTAATCATTACAAATAAATTTTTTTGTAATTTTTCAAAATAATCAAATGAATTACATAAGTCTTGTAAATCATGATAACCTATGTATGATTTGAAAATACTATCTAAGTTTGGTTTATATCGTACTTTAAAAACATTTAAAGTTTTGTCACATAATTTTCCTTTTCATATTTGCATCCAACTTGTACCAATGACTTTTTGTATGGAAACTTTAACAGTTTTTAAAAAATCATTAGTTGAAAGATCCCTTAATTTATGAAGTAATTCCCGTTGAACTATTTGTTGATATGAAAAACCTTTTAAAAAGTGTTGAAGTTAGCCATAAAACAATGTTCCTTTAAATGTTTATCTTTAAATAAACCTAGAAGGTGAAAATGTTGACTTAAGGCATATATAGTATTTTCATAATCCATTATTTTTGGAGCTTCCAAAAAGTTATGTATCACCGAGTTTGTTGGCGTATAATGAAATTATTCATTATTGGAATTAAAATTACCAAATGATGCATCACTATAATTAAGGATTTGGAATTCTAAATCCATATGCAAAGTAAACAAACTTGCCCATTGATGATGAGTGATAACATTCAAATTTTTATATAAATAGTGTTCCAATTAAATCTTATAAAATAATCATCACCATATTTGGATGAACATTTCTTAACATATAAGGTGATTTATATTTAAGACATCACTTAATAAACACATTTATTATTGCATCATTATGTGGTAGATGTGGTAGTATTAATTGAATTTCATTTTTATTTGCAAGGACATTAATAACACTACCATGCATCCTATATTACCCATACCCATATGTTTTATAAATTTGAGCAAAATCAGTACATGGTGAAATAAGACATTCTTTTAATTGTGTTAATTTTTGGATTAATGGAATGATTTTATTTTTGGAAATTTTATTCAGTAGTTGATATAAATGAAGTTTATTTTCATTGATATTATGTAAAAAAATTGTACATATGTATGATATGGAGCTATAATCTATTTGAATTTGAAAATATGTAGAAAATTGTTTTGATAATTTGTTTGAAAAACATTTAAATTGTTTTTAAAAACATAACATTTCACAACTAAAACATGAAATTATGGGAACATCTTGGATTTTTTTATTATGAATTTCAATGTATATATATTTTTGTATTTCTTTTTATATTAACATTATACATTTTACTTTATATAATTGAACATCATGTTTCTTAAAAAACCGTTGTTTAAAAATTGGTTGTTTAGTTTCTTTTAGAATGGATTCACTATATGATGATTCAACTTTGTCATTTATGGAAGATTCATTTGATACATACATATATATATATACATCATGTGATTCATAATTTGTGATATTGTTCTTTTAATATTTGGAAACATGTTAATGATTTTTATTTTTTTTATGGAATAAGTAAAATTTGGACAAACATTTAATAGTTCAAAAATATTATTGTCATAAAGTGCCCAATTAAAATATTCTTTTTTTCTTTTATGTGTTATATTAGGATCGACAATTAAATCTTGGAAATGTTCCATTTGAACTTTAAGTATTTTTTGAACTTTGGTTTTAAACAAATGGAGTAGACAAAATCTCATGATTGATAGGAAAATTTGTATTGTTTCTCATTTTTCTTGTAAATATTGAATATTATTTTTAATTATTTTTAAAATAATATTTGTATTGCAAAAAATGTTGAACAAGGAAACAACATATTGCAATTATAAATCCCAATTATGTTTCAAAATTTCCATTAATGTAGAATCAAAAATTTCATTCCAATATAAATGTGTAGTTGGTTGTGATAATTGAATTCGAGATTTTTGCATCATTAATTCCAAAAGAGATGAAAAATCACTCAAATTTATATGAACTTTGGGATCATTCACTTAAAAAATAGGTGAAGACTAAAATAAACCATTAACATATTCAATTGGCTCAAAATGGTGAAAATTGCAAGCTGTATGTAAGGGGATAGATTAAAAATCCATTTCACATCAAAACATAATGCATATTGATATTTTATTCCAAATGTAAATTGGCCTTTGTAAATGTTCAACTATCCAAAATATTACAGTGAAATCTCCCCACAAACCTCCCATTGTAACACATAATGCCATTTTTGTCACATATTGATGTTCATTTGTCACTAAACCTTGATGTAAATCAAACAAAAAATTAGGATTTAATTTTTGATTTGTATGTTGAAACCAAACAAAAACCATATGAATGTAATACATGTTCAAATGATGAATCAACAAGATTTGATAAAGTTGTTTCCATTGTTATGAATTTCAAATTAATCCAAATATATAAACAATAAAAATCTCCTTCTTCACACATACACATTCAAAATGACAGTTAACCAATGATTCATTAGAAGATTATTTACATTGAATTATTTTTTAAAAATTTACTTGGATTGAAAAATTATTTATAATAATAATTTTTTATATTGAAAATATATATATTAAAAATTGATTATGTTGAAAAACTACTTATATTAAAAAGTTGATTGTATTGAAAATTGCTTAGATTCAAAAACTACTTGTATTTTAAAACTACTTATATTGAAAAATTGTTCCAAACATCCAAAAAGAGGAAATAAAAATAAATGGTATAGGATGTTTTCACATATATGTCCAATATTTGGATACTAAAGGTAATTATAGAAAGGTTGCACAAAAACTATAATCATCAATCATAATGCTTTAAAGGGTTTTTGTTTAAAAACTTACTTCAATTCATCAAAATGAAGCTTGTGTTTCACATTACATTAGACATCATCACTATAATTAATTGCCAAAGGAACAACTAACCCTTCAACATTCAAATTTTTTTCTACTTTTGAAATAAATTGTTGTATGTCTTCTTGAAAACCAACAAGGGCACATGTAAACAACAATTGAAATTTACCACAAATACAAATTGAAATGAAGAGTTGAACTTGTTTTAGACAAGTCAAATTCAAGAATTTAAACCTTGTCATATGCACAATGCTTCAACTCATTTTCCCTCAATGGTCAATAATATAAGTCCATCCTTGGTTGCAATGGAACATTGAAGGAAACTTGATTTATGAACCTTTGATTTTGAATGACAAACATTACAATGAACATCATTTGTTGAGCAAATGATGACATTTACTACATGATAAATTTCACATACTTTTTGGAATGGAGGTGTAATAGGGCTAGCTATGGACAACACCCCAATCACTTGAAAAATTAAAACAAAATATGTTAAAACAAATAAGTAATGAATGTGAAAAAAATGTTTTTATAAAAATTTGTAACAAAAAGAATTGAAGAATTAATTTTTTCCCATTAAGAGGGACACAATTAGGTGGCCATCCAATTGTTTTAAAAAAAAAAAAAAACCATAGGGACATAACTAGATGGGTGCCCGGTTACGTCCTTAAGGCATAATCAAGTGGCCACTTAATTGTTTCCCTATAACATAATCAAGTGCCCACTTGGTTGTGTCCCTACAACCCAATTAAGTGCCCACCCAGTTAATATAATAATATAATAGTATATATTTAATATTTCAATATTATTTCAATATATAAATTTAATTATTTTAACATTTTCGAATGTTTTTAGTATAATTGACCTATAAAGGAACATTTGGCACCATTGAATTTTTTTTCCCTTGATTTTGAAAAAAAATCTTAAAATGTATTTGAAGATAATGAAAAGAAAGGAATTTACCTCTTGTAATGCAAGTCGAACAATTGATAGTTTGTTGTGCAATTTAAGAAGATGAACTTGAATAGCTTCATTAATAACCTTTGTGAGAATTGTGTACTACTATGCTTTCAAATATCAATCTCTTTTGAATGTTGTTGCCACATTCTTGATCAAAACCATATCACATTGGCCTCCATTATATGTTCCAAGAAGTTGTTTATATTTTGTTTTGGAATTATTGACAAAATCAAAAACATCTTGGTCAAATTCACCTTCTCCATCTGTAATCAATAACTATTTTTCACCTTTGCTATTCCCTTTTCCCTTCACACCAACAATAATGATAGCTATAGTAGCAAAGCTTCAACTTTTGAAGAACACTTTTGAATTTTCTAATGGAATTCATGTGAAAAGCATGGGAACCAACTCTAGTTTAAAAACAGTGATGGTTGACACAATGGTCGTTGATTCAATGTAATGACAACATGGATGTCACCTTTCTCAAATCCCTTTTTGGACTTTGACTTAATGGCAAAAATTTTGACCCTCACAAACATACCTTTTTGTAAATATTGTTCATGCATATCTATATGAGGTGATTTGACTTTGAGAGTGATTGTGGTTAGAATTGCCCTTTCCAACAAATCACAATGCAAATATGCATAGCCTGGATCTTCCGTGCTTCTATTTGCAATTAAATGAAATGTGCGATACTTATTGAGCACCTTTGTTTCAAATGCAACATCTTTAACTCCAAAATCTAGATCATCCACCGTAATAACCATTGTGCAAGAAAAAAAATAAAACTTATCAAAATGAATTTGACAACTAACAAATGAAATAACAAAAAAATGAGAGTTAACAAATACACAATTGAAAAAACACACATTCGAAAAAACTCAAGCTTGCAAAAAAATCATTACAAATGAAAGCTTAAGTCAAACACAATGTTCATACTAGTTAGAAAGAGAGATAATACACATATAATGTAATTTTTAGTATGAAACAAAAAAACTTAACTAAAACCCTAAACCTAACCTAAACCTTTTACTAGTGTGTTGGTTATAATTAATTTTGACTACATGGTTGATTGCAATTCAACAATAAAAAATCATATTCATGGTTCGATGGCTAAATTATGATCTAATAATGAACAAGGTATCCTATGAATTTTAATTATGCAATCCATGGGTACATCAACCCTAATTGTTTAAACTCGGATTTGAGATACAACACTTTAACCCTAAACTTTTTTGCATTGTTTAGACCATTATTTTCATTTTCACTTTGATATATATTCAATTTTTTGGTCACTTGCATGAAAATTTTGGTCACACGAAAAAGTTGAAATTGAGTTTTTTTCAATTTCTAGTTAAATGATCTCAATGTTTGATTTCAAACAAGATTTTGTTCTGTTTTTCTTACAATTTTGAAATTAATTATTTTGTGCTGAAATTTTGTCATGTTTGGTGTTGCCAAAAAATGACATTGATTTTTAAAAAATATTTTCTTGAGAAAACATCCTTGTTAAGTCACCGTATTATGAGAAAGGAAAGAAAGGGAGAATAAGGGAAAACCCCCCTTTTTTCCCCACCCAAGAAAAAACTCCTTGAAAAGAAAAACTCCTTACCCCTCCCAATACCACTTAATAAAACTTCTTCATTTTTCAAGTTCATTAAAACCCCCACATCTTTAAAAAAACCCTTTGAGAGATGAAAAAAATTTAAATATTTAAACCCCTATGCTCTCCTCACCCAACTTTTTTTTTAAAACTGACACCTAAACTTATCCATTCAGCCTACCTTTGATTCTCTGGCCCCTATACCCGTTCAAAAGGTGTTCCCACAATGTCTCTGTAGGACAAAGCCAATCAAGCTCGATTCACACCACTGGAGAGTAGAGGTTTTTGTAGAGGCATTTTTGGTCCATTTAACCCTCTTTTTGGTTGGGGGATTAATATTATTAAACAAACCTTTTTACACTATTCACACAAGGGGAATAATGCAACCAGATGATTAATGTAACTCTCTACATTGAGCAGTTCAGACATAAGGTATAAAATTTTAGATGACAAATTTCATTGCCACTTAAATCATAGGTGGTTAAGAGAAAGTAGAGGGGGGATATTTAAATCCTTTGAAATCAAGGGATCAAACTAACCTCCTTATTCCACAGTAACTTGAAGCCAAACTTTTAAATATTAAAGCTATTTATTTGTCAGGATATGGATATTTTCAAGGCATTTATCCCTCCATTACACCCATGACATGTCACTTGCCAACTCAGTTTTTGAGTTATTTCATTCCTTCCAAGTGAGTGAGATAGAGTTAGGGTTAGGGTTAATCTATTCTCTTAGTTTATTCTCCTTACTGCCTCTGTGTGAATCCAGCTTCAGTGAACCATCAAATAACACCAAATCCACAGTTTTCCAACTTCTGTACAAGTAAATATAACCCAGTCATATCAACTGTGCACTGCAGGGGGTGATGCAATGTCCTATAGCAGCTTGTGAGTGTTCTTCTTATTTCATAGCTTCGTCTTTGTGCTCTTGAATCTAATCCACCTAGTTTTGTTACCTGATTTAGTTACTAATTACATGAAGCAAAGTAATGTTTATAAACATGTAGCTAGTAACATTTCCGAACAAAAGGAAAAGGCAAGTCTCCACTACTCACAAGAATTAGCAGCACTTCTCAAATTGAAAACAAATTTGAATTCAAGACCACCTGAGAGTCATGAGTTCAACAAGACACCCAAGTGAAGAAACCCTTGATGTCAACAACCAGAACAGATGTTCTAATAAGATTGATCAACTGCTCCGTATTTAGTTTCCAACGGGCCCACAACCCAATTTTTTTTTGCAAGGTGGCAGCAGCATGTTTGTTGATACAAACTTTGAGTTACTTGTGCATCATGGGTTGGTGGATGACAAGCAATGGTCTTAACTGGATCTTAGTTAAGTTGGAACCCCAGCAGATCAGTTAGTTCACATGCTGCCCTGGACTGCATCAAAAGTCAATATCTAGCCAACACTGGATCACAATACTGGATCATATGTCTCTTGGCAAACACCACAACCCATCTCAAAATGTCACAACAAATTACTGACTTTGAAATTGAAGAAAACCAGAAGATTACAAACTGTGTGTAATTTATCTGCAAATTCTACATCAATGGTTCCACCATTATCACATCACCTGGAAACAAATTAGGGCACCATGAACTAGTGCAAAATTTGTATAAAGCTTTCAAGGAAATCAGAATAACTGTACAGTTTTGAACACTCTTCCCAATCCCTTATCTATACTGTTCTTGCAATTGAAATGCAGATATCTATCTATCTACACCAAGCGGAGGGGCGGTGCAGCTGGGGACAAGTACAACCACCCGAACAAACCATGTATGTACAAAGAGAGACTAACAACAGGAACAATGGAGGGTGGGTCTCACTCAAAATATTCACAACTAGTCCTAACCCTAATAACTATTTCTATTGCTCATTTATTTACACTAAATAGAATGCCGGAGGTGCCTTCCTTTGCAAAGAATGGCAGGCTTTGCTAGCAGAGAGAAGAGTATCGGACAACCAACCCTACTATGTAACCAATCTTGACTACAGATGATCGTGAAAGTTAAGATCTTTGCAGTTATGAGAATTGGGAAAGGCTGAGGGAACTTAAGAATATTGTGGGTAATGGATCTCCACTGTGATCTACTCTTAGGTCAAGAAAGGGAGGAAGGATTGAGCTAGCTAAGAAGTGCATGATGAAGGAACATATGTATACAAGAAGGTAATGCTATGCACCCTATGTAATTAAGCACCTTAAAAAACTTGATGCTTTTATTTGAGGAACGAACATTTCCTAGTATTTTGGGAATGAGTTTGATTGAGAGACAAGGAAAATGGGTTCTAGACTACTCGAGATAATTGTGGACAAGGTACTACCTAATAGTCTTTCTTCTTTGTTGCAAAGAGAGTTTGGGAATCCCTCCCCACCATTGGGAAAGGGAATGAAAGGAAATTATGTAAATAAATTTCCTCTTGTGAAGAAGATGAAGAAGAAGAATCCACCAATCCTTGTTTCTAAAAAAATGTTGTGAACCAAGAGGGAGAATTGGTGGCTTATGATTTAGGGTAGATTTCAAAGAGGAGAGAGACAGAGAGAGGAGAAAACAACATCTATGACAAACCAGAAACTCAAAAAACATTTTCTGTTGGGGATGATATCTCAAAGACATGTCAATGGCCTTTGATGATAGATAACCCAACTGAACTCACTCGAAGGGAGTTGCAAAGCCCAAAGCTCTTGTGCATCACAACAACACGTATGTACAGGATGAGGAGCTAGCCTTTCATGAAACCCCAAAAGCCCATCCAAAAGCCTTTCATGAGCCCAAAAGCAAGGAAAAAAAGCGAAGGATGATTTTGGGGGGGGAGGGAGAGCTCAGCTCAATCTTGGATGAAGAAGATCGATGAGGATGTAGCGAGCGCCGCTCACGAAGCTTTCCGAGGAGCAGTTGTGGCCATGGCACCGAGGAAGTCCGGCTGCGCGCGGGAAGCGCAGCTCGTGCCGTGCTCATGATGGCCGGCGATGGCGTGGTGGAAGGCAGGGAAGCAGGACCAGGAGGACCGCGCAGCCGCCGTCATGTAGTCTTGCACTTCCTTGGCCACCATATCTCTCATCATGTTCAACAAGCCTGCTGCATTCACAGCCGCGTCCAAGCCGTAGCAACTTCTCAAGGGAACAGACGAAGAAGAAGAAGAAGAAGAAGCCCAGTTTGTGGGGCCGAATCCTTGCGCCGCTGGAAACACGACGGGAGCTAGGGCTTGTGCAACGGCAGATTTCGCCGCCATGCTTATCAGATCCGCGCAAGCTTCCGTGTTGTTGACATCTATCAGGCTGTGCATCATCATCGCTGAGCCTTTGGACATAGGTGGCTCCTTTTCCAGCGTTTGCTCTGATGCTTCCGATGGCGGGGGGGAACTCTGAACGGTTCCTGGAAGCGATAAGCTCAGAGAGGTAGTTGGATCCGAGCCCGTCTCTGCCTGATCGTCATAGGTCTCCTTGTGTCTTTCGATACTTGACTGCGGAACGCCTGGAGAAGAAGCATGGACGTACGAGGGGGGAGAAGGAGAGGGGGTGAAGGTATTGAAGGCAGAAGCTCGAGGCACAGGTCGGAATACGGCAGGAGCTCGCATCAGAGTGGAGGACTCGGAGCCAAAGTTCGCGGGCGGCTTCTTGAGCTTCTGGTGGGTATCATCATCGTCGGATGGCAGTAACAAGGAGGACACGGTCGAAGTGGCAGCATCGGATGATCCAAAGCTCAGTTTCTTCAGTCTGTGGGCATCGCCATCATCAGGCCCGCTGAAGCTGATCCTCTTGTTCCTTTGTGCATGATCGTCGTCGAATCTCTCCCCAAACTTCTTTAGCCTGTGTGAATCGACTTCCCAACTGCTCTCTTCCTGCTGCAAGCTTCCTCCGTCCGTGGAGATTTCATTACTGCTCCGTTTGCGACCTGCATCGGCGCTCACAATTTCCTCCTCCTCTTCCTCGTTGTTGGAGATCCGGTGGCGACGACGGAGAGTAGAGTTCCAGTGGTTCTTGATGGCATTGTCGGTTCTTCCAGGGAGACTCCTGGCGATGGTGGCCCATTTGTTGCCGTGAAGCTTATGGGCCTGAATGATGGTAGAGTCTTCCAGCGCGGTGAATGGTCGATGCTGCACCAACGGACTAAGCTGGTTGCACCATCGCAGACGGCATGACTTCCCTGATCTACCTGGTATGCCTTTGCTGATGAGCGACCAGTTGCGAGCTCCGTGTTTCTCCACCAGCTGCTGCAACGCTGCGTCTTCCTCAGGGCTCCATGGTCCCTTGATGCGGTCGAACTCTTCTACCCCCTGCTGCTGCTGCTGAGTTTTGGTTGTTGACACTAACAACGCCATTCCCGGTTGTTGCGGATCCTCTCTGCCTCATATATGGGGTTTCTCTCTTCTGAGCTAAGGAAACCTACCTCCCTCCCTCCCTCCCTCCCTCTTCTCCTAGTTCTCTCGCACTTCTGAACCAAATTGCACTCTGTTTTTGTCAGATCGAGACCAAATGCGACGGTTCGCCTTCGCCTCCCTCATTTAACCTTTGAAGAAGAAACGGCAAAAACTCTCTTCACAAACAGAGAAAGCAGAAACAAAAAGAATGGGAACCACCGCAGTACCCAGATTTCGGATCAAGCAGGCAAAAGGAGAGTGTAATTGGAGCTAATTTTTTTCTTCAATCGAGAATAGAATTCACACCCAAGAACAGAATGTAAAAAGAAAAAAAGATGGCAACACACAAAATCAATCACTCTATCTCTGTGCCTCCCTATCCCCTTCTGGCGAGGTAAGATTTTAGGAGTGCAGTTTCACGAACCTCAGTACCCCTTTCTCTTTCCCTTTTTCTGTGTGTGTGTGTGTGTGTGTGTGTCTCTCTCTCTCACACGAAGATAAGAGACAGAAGGTTTTGGACAGCACTCAACGTCCACAAATGGACATGGGAGCGGAAGAACCGAAACGGGAACTATAAACAGACCGAAACAATGGGGGAAGACAGGGACCCAAAGACGTTAGGGAAGTAGGGGGAAGGGGGCGGCAGAATACAGGGGAAAAGAAAAGAGAGAGAGGGAGAGGGACAGAAAAAGATCAGCCAAGAAAGAAAAAGGAAGGCAAGCTCTTGCAACTACCCCACCAAAAACAAATAAAATTTATGAAAACCAAACATACCAAAAAACAAATTAAATTAAATTATATACATATGGGTACTTGAAAGTCAGTAGGGAGTATCCGGTTTAAATACCCGGGATATACCCGCCTCATTCCAGCCAATCATCTGAGTCTTGAACCCTGCCTGAGTGAGGGAACACTCCCTACTGACTTTCAAGTACCCGTTGTTACTTACTTTCCACCAGTGACTCCAGCCCAAGCTTTGCCATTTGTACACCCCATAACAACAACAATGATGAGTGTTGGTCGGTTATTTGATTTTAAAATAACCTCAAGTTTTGATGTTAAAAAAAAAAATTTAGAAATAGACGACTTTCCAATGTTGGTTTTCTGAAAGAAATTAAGAAAAAAAGAACCCGGATGGGTTTCATGAAATTAACCAATGGCTTTTATTAATGTCTATTTGAATGATTTTTAGAATTTTTTTTTTGGGTTGAAGAATTGCAGTTATATATATATATATATGACAATCAGTTCTCAAAAATCATTGCAGTTAGTTCTTCTACACCATTATTGGTTATTTGAGAACCGTGATTAATTATTATATATCTCAATGATATATAACCTCCCTGATAACCTTCAGGTGGTTAGTTGGTGCCATTTCTAACAACAGCCCAAAGGACTCCTCCCCTCTTTACTATCTTATTCAGCACACAAATTGCTGCTATTCACCACCCCTGGACAGGAGGGTTACATGGTTTTTCATCCATTTATAAGACGACGATTATGTAACTTTTCATCCACTCCAAAGAGTATTGCAGCATGTTGCTCTCAAACCCTTTTCATGGTAGGTTATGTCCGGTAACCAGCTGAAGCGTGTTGATCACCGTGAACACTCTGTGTGCTCTAGCAGGTTAAGACCCTAGTCCATAATTGAACCTTGTGTGCACTACATGACTAGGTAGGTAGGTACCTACTTCCTACCATGCTGAATAGGCAGTTGATCTCAAAGTAGTCCAATTATTATTATTATTATTATTTTAAAAAATTCCTTTTATTAAAAAACTTAGAGGCGGACTCCATAGGGGAGGACACAAGCCCGCCATTTTATTTTATTTTATTTTATTTTATTGTTTATTTGGGGGCTTGTAGCCACGAGATAAGATAAAGGCCCACCTTTCAGGCCATGGTGAACCAGCACCCGACAGCACACACCATCCACTGGATGCCCATTATTTCGTTCAGTTGTGGATGAACGTAAACTGAGTTAATCTTCGGTTTCACCTTGGTAACCAATTCTGTAGGCAATAGGTCTTATATATAGGTAGATTAGGTAGGAAAATAGGTAACCACTAAAGTAAGTAGATGGTTTACTCATAGGTAAGGGCTGTTTTTTAACTACCTACTAGCAACCTGCTTGTGGGTTGCTAGTAGGTAGGTAGGTAGGAAAAAAAAGAAAAGAAACTGAGGTAACCACCATGGTTAGCTAGGGAACTGGAACCCAACAGAAAATTGTTTCCCGACTGCTTACCATTCATCCTTCATGGTGTGCTTGTGGGTAGCTCACCTTTCATACCCTTCCCCCCACCTAGCCTGACCTAATAAGTTGTGCCTAATTTCAGTGACTTGGGTTCGTTATTTTTTCCTTTTTTTAAAAATCCACTCGGAACGGGCCACAAGTTATGGCATGGCACCTCCCCCAAAATGTGGCAACCAAAAGAAGATTGCAAGTTTAAACTTATTTGGGAGGATTCAGATCACGTTATCGTACAAGCCGTTAGCCTTAGACTTTAGTTTTGTGCTAGGTTTAGGGTTTTAGGTTTTAGGGTTTCGCCTTGGGCTTTACCAGAATAATGGCCAGAGCGCAATATACAAAAGTGACCAGAGGCCCCCCAGGAAAGCTCGAAGCCAAAGGGTTTTTACGGTATGTAAAAAGCTTGCATCAAATTTTCTTTCTTGTGTTCATCATAATGCTCACTGGGTAGTAGTATCATGGGGCAAAAAGAAAAAAATAATGGGGGACATTCCAAAAATTGGAATGTTCTCTGGAGCTTAGTGCTTACATTGCCACTCCATTTCATGAACTTCAATTCAACTACAAAAGGTTGAGAAGGCACTTTTATTTTCGTATATCAGGAGCTCTTGTTCAATAACAATTGATGTGTTTACGACAACAATAATAGTGTCAATTAATACCTCATATCACCCAAGAAAAGAACAACAATTATTTCTAATTAGAATGTAAAGTTTTGAAACCTTGAATCATATGTATAATACCCATTAAGGAACATTACAAAAAAAAATTGAACAACTATACCCATAACTCAAATCAACCTTCTTAATGCATGATTTCATATTCCTTTTCTAAACATCAACATTTTTTATATTCTTGAACTTTTAAAGGGTTGGCAAATCTCGGCATCTATATCATCACTTGTAAGTTCTTTTGCATGTTAAAGGTCATGGTTGCACATATTTTCATAGTATGGACAATGGGTACAATGTGAAACCATAATTTTTCCTTGGTTGACTTTTGTAATTACTACTAATATTATGATTAAGTTTGTGTGCCAATCAAACAACATTGAGCTATGATTGGTTGAGGTATCATAATTTTTTTGTTTTGTTTTTTTCAATATTGGGCTGCTTACTCGTTTACAATACCTAAATCCTATGAACAACTAAAGGTGCATACACACTTGGTACTAAAGGAGTGCTAAAGGAATGCAAAAAAAATGGGAAGATACAAGCATGCATAGCTAATGGTAGAAATATTATTAAAATTTACTAAGTGTCCAAGGTGACAATGGATGTAATTGGATGTAATTGCAATGGAAGTAATGGTCCAAAAAGTGATAAGTTACCAAGAAATGTTAATTTGTCATTGAAAACTTACAAAAATGAACTACAAAGGTAGAGTTAAATTGGGGAACCAAAAAATGGCTAGATGATCAATCATTAGTTATAATTTGAAAAAAAAAGTTGTGCATTGTGTCATAAACAATCACACAATCAAAAATTGTTACACCTTCAACAAGCTTTACATTACAAGTTTGCCATGGCAAACATTTACAAGTACAACTTGACTCACTATGACCTCTATTGTGATTGCATTTCAACTTGCTACAACTTTGATTATGACTACAACTCAACTTGTTGTCATTTACACTAAAATTGCAATTTGATTTTTTGCAATCCAATGTAACTACATTCAACTTTTACAACTAAATTTATGTTTTATTTTCAAGATAGCTTTCCAAAGCACTATAACAATGTTACCAAAATTATTGTGGATTTTGAAAATCAAAGTATGTGTTCTTTTCTTGCAAACTTGAAGATACAAGCTTCACACATTGTAAGAGTTGATCAATTGTGATCTACTAATTTGTAAAATCATTTAGTAAAATCAAGAAGGCAAGGAGTGCCACTTTTGCAAAGCACACAAAATGGAAAAAGATTGGAGCAAGAATGTAGAAAACATCAATATCACAAAACACATAGAGCATTAGAAGATTGAAGCAAGAAGGTGAAAAGTGGCACTATTGCAAAGGACATAAAACAATAAAAGAAATTGGAGCAAGAAGGAGAAGAATGTTATTATTGCAAAGTAATAGAAGATTGGATCAAGAAGTAAAAGAGTGTTATTATCACAAGGCACAACAACAAGTGAATGAGGGAGCACAACAAAAAGAAAAATTGCACCGACAATTTTGTTGTTAAGTTAATATATTTATGGCTTATTAATGGTAACTAGAAGAAACCCTAAACTAAAATAATGTTAAAGCTAACAAAAAATATTACTTAACATTAAGTGTGGCCATATTATAAATCATGTTCAGGTTAGCATGCAATACAAGTGATGAAAGGTGCATTACATGGCTACTAAATTTGATGGAATTAAATGGTGATTTAATAATTTTATTCATTGTGTACTTGGGTTTGTGCTGTTCCACAATAATAATGACAATCAAATTGGCATAAGGTTGGAATATTTATCTATTTTTGTTTGTTCTTTGAATTTTTCAATATTAAAACAAAATTCTATGATCATATAAATTTTTCATGATATCAATTCCACTTTTAGTAATTTTATAACATGAAATTCAATCTTCATTTATTTAAAACATTAAAAAAAAATTGTGTATCATTCACATTAAAAAAAACACATAAAATCACATCAATTTCACAAAGAAATTTTTTAAATAATTATCCTTTTTACTCAATGTGATGTGACCTTAATTGAATTCAAATATGTGTTGGTGTCACTTGAGAAGACAAAACAATTCAATTTCCACATGTGATCATTGAAAGGTGTTGATTGGAAATGGTAAATATGAAAAGGCTTTAGTGTGGAATTGTCACAAAAGAATTGTCATCCAAAATGACAACTACTAATGGAACTTAAAGTTACACCTACTAAATCAACTCTGATATCATTAGAATTTTTTCATATATTTTGAAAAGGTCGAGCAATGGATTTTGAATGGCAATTTTTCATTATTTCAAAAATAACATTGAAAATTTGGAAAATGTTTTTTTTTGGGCAAAACCATCACCACTAGTTGTCATTGAGCTACTTGATCTATTTTGTGTGTAACATCACTTTGAGCTTTTGAATGCGCCACCTTTTAACATCACTTTTATCATGTGCATCCTACTTTTTTCTTTGTGTGTTCTTAAAGTTTCAATTCTCCACAAAATATACTTCAAATAAAGAGGTAAAGGTGAATCTAATATATTAAGATCAAAATTTTAAAGGTTTAAAGGACCCATGCTACAAGAAATTATATCTCTAGTATCTACATGTCCAAACTACAATCAAACCCATATGATTTATAAATTCACACTATGAAATCCTTGGTATTATATTGCGAATTGAAAATTGTAACAAATAATAAAATGGGCACATGTGTGTTACAACTAGTGTTGGCCTAGGTTTGGTTCTAACATGTCTACACGGAGCTAGACTTGACCTTAGAACTAGTGTGGATCTTAAGAGCCTTTTCATAGGGTCTAGACCATAAGTTTATGTAGGGTTTAAGGTTTCAAGTTTAGGGTCATCTTCCCTAACAATATATACCTATCTAGTAGAGTGATATTTATAGGACAATCAGAAACATAGTCTTTCCTAGCTATTAAATAAAATTCGGGCACATTGTCTCCACTAACAATGAATTAGGACAAGAAAAAAAAAGTATTTGTTGTTTAGGGGAGAGACCTTCTTGTCATGGGTTTAATATTTTACCCTGGAAAAAAACCCTAAACCCTAAACCTACACCTTTATTTATTTTTTCCAACCCCCCCTTTTTTTGGAGAAGGAATGGAAAAGTCCATGGTGCAAAGAGGCAATACTTTTTTCCACCTTTTATGTCAATGTTTTTTTTCTAGATTTTAATCAATTACCCAAGGGCAAAGAGGGGCAATTTGGGATGGCCAAGGACAAAGCAAGTAGGGGGAAAATGAAGAGAAAATTGGCCAGAGAGGGGGAAAAAATGGGAATAAAGATGGAAAGGTTTAGAGAACCAAAGTATATGGGGAAGTGCACCAGCCTTGAACCCAACCCTAGAATCATCCCCACATTTAAGAACTGATGCATGCATGCATTAGTTGAATAAACCAACTCGTGGATTTGAAGTGCACTTCTTGCGTGTGTTGTGACAAAAAAAATTGGAGGCTCAATGGCTTGGCAAATGAGAAGATCTTAACACTTTAATTGACAATCATATGAGGGTAAGCACGTGCTCCTCCGTAAAGCCATTTATCAAACATTTCAACCTCAATTCAACACACCAAACAAAACACGTTCCCTTATTGTTGCAGCTCTCTAGGGACAAGCAAAGAGTGAAATCAAACAACAAATACCACACAAATCAGGACAAAATGTTGTCGGGTTTCCATTTTCAAGCTGATTCAGGGGGTCATTGAACCTGTGTTACTTACTTACTATTCATTTTTATTTTATTGTTTAAACACTAGACTTGGACTCCGAATGAATGAATGGCACACAAACCCAGGCCCACTAAACCCACTTTTGTACAGGCTTTGGGCACAAAAGTGAAATTCCCAGAAAGCCCAGCTTTGGCTTATCAGGCGTTTAGGGTTGAAGTTAAAGGTTTGTTTGTGGCCCAGTGATGAATCATTGAACAAGCAACCAGTTGAACTGGACATGTTATAATATACTACTATTTATCACTGCCTTCAATCTGTTGTGCTAATTTGACAAAGTGCCACTAAACGTTGTTGGGTGCCAAACCCTCCAGTCCTAAGCTGACCTACCAGAGATACCCAGTACCTATTTGGGTCTTTTTGTACTAGTGTGAACCCTGTGCATAATGCACAGGTGTGTTATTTTAACAATGTTTGGTTGATGTTTTTGGTTTTTCAAAAAAAACTTTTCTTTTCAAACAACTGTCCGTGACCATTGTCCGTCCGGAGTCACTGTCACAGACAGACCAAGTGAATTAATATATTGATTGTGTTTTGGAAAGGAAGGCAGGTAAAAAGGAAAGGATAGTTCTAGATGCCAGTTAGTATAGTAAGTGAGTGATGTAGTTGTAGATCCAGTAACTGAATGCAAAGGTACAATCACTTGTATGGACATTGAAGATGGTATGGTAGGTAATTAACGGTCAATTCATAACAGATAGCTCTAAAGTAGTTAGGAATTCTGACAACTACTACCTCCTGAAAATCTTGCCAAATTTGGCTTTAGAATCAATAATGAAAGTTTTTTTTTTTTTTTTTTCAAAAATTAGGAATCCTTTTATATTTTGGCTACCTATTGAAACTTGTTTGTAGATAGACATTGGGTGGATTCGAAAGAAATCGATATTTGATAATAAAAAGTGTGGCTATGTTTTTCACCCAAAAAAAATTCCTTTATATGTGTTGAAATCATACTTTTCAGGTCAAATAAAATCCCAAAAAAATTGCCCCTAAAAAAACCACTTAGCCCCAATGAACACCATGTGAACACCCGTCTCTTAGGAGCCACTACTTAAAAGCATAATAGGAAAGAGGCTTACAGTCCAAGCCAGCCAGCTCCTTGGCTAAGTTAGAGTCAAAGAATTGTATTATAGTTTGCATGCTACGGGTAATATGAACACCTTCCGTCACTTCAAAGGTCACTAATACAAATTTATTGTTGATTTTCTTCTTCCCCCAGGCAATAACTTGTTAGCTTCAGTGTCCCTGAACCAACTTGGAAAATAGGAAAGCATGACCTATGTGGAAACAAAGCATGCAAGAAATGCAAGAAGAAGCCGTAAGCAAAGCAATGCAAGAAGCCCATATGGTAGCATTGCGCATTCCTGAAACATAGTACTTAATAATAAAGCTTCAAAACCTCTAGACTTGCACAATCTGTAGTCCAGCTTTTGCCTATTTCACAAGCATGACAGGTGAAGACAAAAACCAACCTTGAAAAACTGCTCCGCCTGGACCCACCCAGCAAGCTTTATATCTAGCAAGTTGCAACCCAAAAAAAACGACCCTTGCAATAATTCCCAACCTTTTGACAGAGAACGGTTTCTCTTGGACCCATTGGCAGCCTCTTCACCAAGATGATGGCCCCTTTCTCGTGCTCTCTTGCACGTGAGTTCCCTCCTTTCCCCCCTTGTAATTCCTAAACCGTCTTACTGCCCCCTCCCACTATCTAGGCTAGTAAGTAAGTAAGTATGTATGTTTGGAGTATAGAAAATGCATCTTCATGATCAACTTCATCCAATAAACAATGTTTTATTTCATTTGATATATGTTTAGTATCTTCTCAATTCATGCCTACCTATTCTTGAATCTCATTTGTTGGCCTTGCCTACCAAGGCAAAGGATATTATTGTGTTTTAGATTCATTATAGAGTACAGTAGCTGAAGGGATTCTGGCCTCTAGGTAGTTGGCCTATTTTTATATGAGGATTTTTGAAAGATGATATTTTTGGCTTGTGTTGAAACTTGAGATTAGTTAAGGAGTTATGATATCTTGAAGGAATTGGGTTTTTTTTGGAGGGCTTTTTTTTTTGAAAGATTATATTTTTGCATGGTGAAA
>Ga0116227_10007463_pt1 | contig 21289 bp, 19 predicted proteins | sample S1TSphgellanicum_FD_89693 | JGI IMG/M metagenome (GOLD analysis project Ga0116227, IMG submission 89693) | Host-associated microbial communities from peat moss isolated from Minnesota, USA - S1T2_Fb - Sphagnum magellanicum MG | ecosystem: Host-associated > Plants > Peat moss > Unclassified...
ACAGTTATTTAGGAACTGTCCGTCCGGCTGGATGGATGACGATTCCAGTTGGATGGATGACGGTTCGGGCGAAGGTTGGAACTTGGAATGGGGTAGCGTTCTGCAGCAGAACGTCACGTCACGAACGGACGGGAAGACATAGTGAATTTATATATATGATATGTCTAAACACACATTCTTAAACCTAAGATCCAACATTAGTGCCAACATCTAATGACCCTTTTTCTATCAAATCTATGCAAAAATGAAATCAAAAGCAAAAACACTTCTAGAACTTGACACTTCATGCAAATCTACAACTCTTCCAACTTTCCATAAAAAAAATTGCATCTAGATTGGGCAAATTGTTTAGAATAGTTTGATGCACAAATTCATTACAAAGTTCATGACATGTGAAAATGATAAACTACAAGGTGCTTCCAAGTAACTAATGTCCACAATTCTTTAATTCATCACACCTAATTACTATGGATGACAACACTTCGACAACAACCTTGCATACTGCCCAAATGCTTGAAAATGATATATGATTTTACAACACCATTGTTAATCAAGAATAACATAATGCAATTGCTAAACAAAAAGTGAAGACATCCTAAAACAATAAAACTTGAATTACAAACCTACAATGACAAAATAACAAACCCTTCCCAACACCATAAATTTTTTTAAATTACAAATTTCATCCTCGTTCATGTGTAGAAAAAACCAAAAAAAAAAACGAATTAAAAAAAACACAAAGGCATTAAAAAGGTAAAAGAAATGAGAAACAAGAATCAATTCTTATTCACTTGGTTTTCACCAACATGTTCAATTTTCTAGGCCTCAACCTAGGATCTATACATGTTTTGTCCCAAACTCACCTCCATTTGCCAAATTTTTTAGCTCAAATAATATTTTTTAATGTTGGTTTGAATAGATTTGATACATACATTATTGAATTTTTGAACTACCTTATCATTTGTAGTAGCATACTAGCAAACTTTTGAAAGTGCATGTCCTAAACAAGCTCCATCAAAAGGCGTAAACATTCCCAAGCCATCACAAAAGATGATAGAATTTAAGGCAAATGCACATGTTTACAAAATAGATTCCTCATCCTTTACATATGCCACAACCTTTTGAATAATAGAAAACATGTCAAATAGTTACTAGAATTGCAAAGCCATAGTACATCAATAGTATCAAATACATCAAATAATCTAATTGTTACATGCTTGGGTTCTTAATTCTTTTAAATGAAATTTATAACCATAGCAATAACCTTGTGTGTTCATTTCAACATCCAAAGATACACATTGCTAACACACAAGTGGCTAATGCAAGTTATACATACTCAAGCAATGTTTTATGTAGTAATGTTAACATAACTTCTTCAACAAATACCTTTTAGATAGGAAGACCATTTTCGATCACAATTTGTACACCAACCTAAATGGAACCAAATGGATTCCACTATCTTGAATGGTAGAAAACCCTAGATGACACAAAACATCACATCCTCTAAAAAACCTTTATATGTGCCATATTGATTATTTGCACATGGGTTAATAACAACAAAAAATTCAAGGATGACAATAGGTGTAATGTGGACCTTTTACTAATTAGTTCCTAATCAATTGAAGATTTCAATAGATGTAATCAAACCTTTACAACATCTAATGTGCAAGGCGAAGATTCTAGGGCCACATATGTGATTGTGATAAATTATGCATCTCCTTAAGATGACACTTCCATTTTATTCCAAACAATGTGCAAAAAAAAAAAACAAAGGTGCAACTTATTGAAAAAATATATAATTTATAATTTATTCGGATGTAATTAGGGTGTTTGTAATTCATTATGAAAATATAATAAAAATATACTTAAAATATGCCATTATTTCATAACAAACTAAAAAATATCTTTTCATCTCAAGCATTTCTTAAAATATACAAAGAGTGAACTCTTGAAGTGCATCTCATGATCTAATTGGATGAAGATATATGTGCTAGTTGTTATTTACCTTGAAAAATGACCACGTCATGAATTCTGACTATGAGACTTTCAAAAAAGGTCCTACTTCTTCAACTCTTCCATGTGCATTTCAATTACATGTGCCTAATCAATAACATTAACCTTAAAAGGAACATTGAACACTTACAAGTTTTCAACAATACTACTACTTGCACAACCTACAACTTCAATTGACACATGATTGAAAGTAAAATGAACATCATTTAGGTTTATTAAACTTGAAGAAACCATGTTTTGCTTATTGTCGTGCATTTTGTAACCAACTAAATATGTTTAAAACCAAAAAATTGATCACACAAACCAATTCCAACTTGATTACTATACAACAATGGCAAAGGATCACACAACCCAAAAATATATCAACAATGATAAAGGTTGCAAATAAAGGTTTCCATTTAGAATAATATGGTCACCAACATTAAAAACCAATAAGTTACAAGAATGAAAGCATAGTATACCTTTGAACTCTAAAGCATGGAAACACAAAAAACCCAAAATGTATTGAACAAAGTTTTTCATTCTTAAACACAAGTGAAAGTGCATATTTATAACATGAAAACACATAATGAAACTTTGATTTTCTACACAATTTACATCTCTTAAATGATATCATGTTTTTCAAAAAGGTTTTTATTTGTGTAAAAAACCTTAATTCATCATACCCAAATGTTTAATGTTCTAATAGACAACTCATTTGCAAATGTTGAAGACATTGGGGATTGTCATTATTGTTGGTTTCAAAAGTTGTTTAGGGAACAAAAGCAAGTAAGGTGCCAAAATTTATGTAGGGTAACAAGTAATCTTTCTCACAAAAACATATTCAAAAAATAAAAGAACATAGATAAAAATTGTTCAATATGCATAAATGTCAACCTTATAAACAAAACAAATTAAACCTAATCAATTGATTGAGCAATTTGATACTAAAGCATAGCCATGAATCCAAAGCCAACTCTACATCAACACACAATCAACAAGGTGTTCTTGCTTTGTTTTATTGATCGATCAAAAGATGATACCACCAATAACTTGGGTGCTTCATTCTTGTCCATAGCATGTATCTACAAAGATTCAAAAAGAATTTCGCTAAAAAGGACGATCTACCAAATTTCACTCAAATCATTTTGCAAAATGGAACTCCAACATAACCCCTCTCCCCTCCCAATCTTCCTCTTTCAACTCTATAATCATCAAAGACTTTGAACCTAACCTACCCATCCAATTCCCATACACATGCCCTAAAGCTTTCTAGGTGTGAATGTTCCATGACCAATGTGCTAGAAGGAACCAAAATCAACTTGTTCAATCATTCCAAAATTATAAGTAATAAATTCAAATTTAAACAAAATTACTAAAGGGCCAAGAATTACAAAAGAACCCAGAATCCCCAAAAAAAAACCCACCCAAAAAATTAAAAAATTAAAAATCTTTAGCCAGAACTGAGTCAATTTAAAGAAAGCAGAACTAAATACCTAGCCAGTTTTAAAACACTGAAAATATATATATATTTTTAATCGCTTTTCGGTGGTTCAGTTTTTCACGGCCGTTCGATTTTCAACATCCAAAGACTGCAATTGGTTACTTTCAGAATAGCATCGTGGACGTCAATAGATAAAAAATAGAGACAATATCAACGGTTGAGGACCGCATCTCACACGGATCGACCGGCGGATGACCCAAATGCAACGGATTCAGGATAGTATGGTCACCGTCGATGGATCAAATCGAACTTAATGATATAAACGGTTGCGATCCGCATTTCACACGGATCGACGAAAGTGAGAAATGAAACGGATTTCAGTACAGCATGGTGGCCGTCGATGGATCATAGTTTCAGGAAGTGTCAACGGCTCCGATCCGCAGTTCACATGGATCGACCGGGTTGAAACGTAATCCACAGGGGTGAAGTTGTAGCCACTCTGGTTAAGTGTGATTTTAGGGTTTAAAGCAAGAGCTTGGCCCAGGCCAACAGCGTCTGTCTGATCCTGTCTCCTTCAGCCTTTCGTCTTTCCTGCTTCATGAGATTTTGGATCTGTTATCTTTGTTGTTGCTACAATATAGTTTGGATCTTTGCAATTGTGGCCATCTCTTCATCTTTCTTGTGTGAGCGAGAATTTGTATATTTTTAATTGCGGAAGCTTTTTATTGAAATTTGTTTGATCGATTCTATCGTCTGATATCATGTCTGGAAGAGGAAAGGGAGGAAAGGGTCTTGGAAAGGGAGGGGCGAAGCGACACAGGAAGGTGTTGCGGGACAACATCCAGGGCATCACCAAGCCTGCTATCAGGAGGTTGGCTAGGAGGGGAGGTGTAAAGAGGATCAGTGGCTTGATTTACGAGGAGACTCGTGGTGTTCTCAAGATCTTCTTGGAGAATGTTATCCGTGATGCTGTCACTTACACTGAGCATGCTAGGCGCAAGACGGTGACGGCTATGGATGTCGTGTATGCTCTCAAGAGGCAGGGACGCACGTTGTATGGTTTTGGCGGTTGATTCGGCTGGCGGGAAGGTGTTCTGGCCCTATCCTGTTACCTCATGGTGTTCTTGAACACCACCTATCTCGAGAGAACCAGGCTTCATGACAGAATTCATTTTGAATGGGTGGCCGGTAGCTTGTCTGTCGTGCTTCTGTGTATTCGTGTCTGCTTGTTCTAGTCTGTATGTCTGTATCATGTGCTTGATATGGTTATTGTCCCAAGTTTGAGTCTGAGCACTTCAGCTGCTAGCATTGTGGTGGCACCCTGTTGATATCCGGGTTTTGCTGAGTTTTACTAATGTTCTTGTGTTTCAATTGTGGCTCATGCTATGTAGTTCTGGCATCTAGAGCTTGCTGTAAGAAGATACTTGTAAATTTTTTTGAAGTTTATTGGATATGTTTTGAAGTGATTGGACATGGACAGCATCAGCTTTTGAGTTTATAATGTAAATGGCTGCTTAAACCCTTTCTTGCTTGTGTCTTCTGGTCTGTCTGTAGGTCTTCATTTTCTTCTCCAGCTTCAAGAACAATTTATGCTTTATTTCCATGGCATTTGCTGCCCTGTGTGCAGTCTGTAAAGGCTGTACTTCATGTCAGTTAACAGTTAGGAAAACTGCAAGATGTTTGCACAACAGCAGCTTGTGACAAAGCTATTGCTCAAACTCCAACTTCTATAGCATCCTTGCCTGCTGAGTTTTTTTCCTGTCAGTAGCATCCATGCCTGTGGAATTTCTTTCAGTTGGTCTGTTTCCAAACCTGCTCAAGTAGAATGTTGTGCAACCAATATATCTGCATATCTTGACTCCATCAAAGGCAATTCTACTGTAGAAGCATCTATAGCTGTGTTTGAAAGAGTTCTGACTTGCAAGGATGATTGTTCCCTGTTCACATGTAAAAACCACCATTGATGTTCAGGCATTCTGATCTCCACCCTAAAGCCTTAGCATAAAAATGTGATGTTAAGTTATGCTCTTGTTCAGTTTAGATGGAAAAATGGTGAAATTGGGCAAGTACATGCAATTTGCACAAATTAAACCACAATTATTAAGCAAAGCCATTTGTCATTGTACTTGGAACTCTGATCATATAAAACAGGGGACAAGAAAACCATGCCCCTCACAGTAACCTGGCAGATTGAGGTTGTGACAACTTTTTATTGTGGACTGCCTTAAGCTGCTGCAAACAATCCTGTGTCCTTGCAAGAGAAGCTTCCAAGATGAGGTTTTGCTCTTGAGCTTTTCTGAGCTCCAATTGCCAATAGTGAGCCTCTTTCAGTGCAGTCTCTTTGCTTTTCAGTGCTGCAGCAGCTTGTTCATCTGCAACGCTTACCTGCAAAAGTTTGGGTGTGCTACCTTAGCAGAAATGCAACTCCAGCAAACTGTGCTGAGGGATAAAGCTTCAATGGACAAGTGAATGGCCACAGAAAGAGACCCTAAAGCAGAATGAAGAACTATCAGCCAACAGACCTTTTGGACCACTCTTAAGAGCTCATTGCGTAGGTGATCTACTTCAGTCAATGCTGCCTTGTGCTGGTTCTCTACTACATACACAGTTGATGCAGCTGACTCTGCAGCTTGAGCTGTCTGAGAGAGTTGTCCTGCCAGTTCCTTGATAGTGAGATCTCGTGCTTTCAAATCCCTTGAAAGTTGACAGATTTCATCATCCTTCACCCTCAAGGTTTCCTGCATAAAACATAAGACCCAACAACAAAATTATAAGAAGGTTCGGGTCTGTTAGTGTGTTACAGATTAGAACTTTCTTCCAATTCAATCAAATGGTTGCCTGTGGTCACTACATGGTTAAGGCATGTGGGAAATCTTACGCGCAAACAACCATATTCTGACATATAACAAATCCAGTTGACGGTATGGTAGATTGTTAGATTATCGAACCCCAGGTCAGTTACCTTCTCTAAGTGTCACCAGTTATGTCCAGTGTACATGTAGCTGAATCGGATAGTCAGTTTCTTGGACTCTACACCCTGCACCCTACCTCATGAATTTGAGAGACTTATTCCACCTGTCCCAGTTATGAGGAGAATTCACTTGAACCAATCCTATACTATGATGATATGCATTGGGAGAAATGAAGAGATACCCATGTACTGACAGTAAAAAACTGGCTTGTACAGTAGTGATGACAATCCACACCTTCACATTCTCCATATCAACTTCATAACTATGGTTGGAGGCAGTGGAAGCAAGTGCTGGAGCTGTAATTGGAATCTGCACATCTTTGGCAGCTTCCCATGCTGTGGCATTGGCAGCAGCAACAACAGCTGCCACATCTCCCTGTTTGGCATGGCTGTGACCACTGAGTGATTCCACAGCTTCCTTGTGAGCCTTCAACACAAGTGCTGCAGCCCTGTAGTACTCAGAAGCATATGGGGATCATTTGTACAGAACTCAAACCCAACCATAAAATAGACTTACATGTTGAACTGCACATTCTTTAATTGCATTATCTTCTTGTGCATTGTCACAGTCAATGATCCTGGAGGTATACTTGCTCACCTCAAGGTTGCTACCCAAGCTCTTGCCGCAGCTGGTTTCTCTGCACAGAAGAAAAACTCTTTCTTCTGTGAGGTACCAATATCTAATGGAAATAGAATAGATGTAAGTCACACTTGCATCCAGGTGCAACAACAAGAGTCCGCCCTGTTATGACACCAAAAGTGAGAGCCCAAATCCTGGAAAATCTGTGAAATCATAAGGATACAGAAACAACAGCCATCATATTTGCTTTCTTTCCTGCACAACCACCAACCAATAAAAAAAACATTACTCAACACTGACTTGGGAGATATGCCGATTCCAAAATTCCAGAATTCCTCATGCATGACATTCAAGATGTGAAGAGAATTATTGTCCAAGCATAAAAATAAATGGCAAACAGACCTTCTGTAATGATCTGAACCAGAGAAAACCCAGGCACCCTAAACTTCTTGAAGAATCACACAAGTTGTCACACTAGCCCTTGCTTGAAATGAAATCGCACTCAACATTCAGATATATTACACATAATACCCACTTCCCATATTTTGAGCAAACAGGTGAGGAGTTCTCAATCATAGGTCCAACAAACAATGCTGAGGGTTGAGTTCAGAATCTGAAACTTGGAAATATTCTTCTGAGCAATGCTTACATTAAATTGAGTGGAGAAACAGTAATAGTGCTTTGAGGATCAAAGGTGATCAACCCTCTGGGTGACAGATCTCCTCTTTCAGACCTGCACAGGCATTACAGCCCCTATGGTTTGACAACAGCCCACAAGAACATACCCTGCCTCTTAACAGACTGGAATTCACACACAAAAAAGAGTGTCTGGTGGGACCAGGAAGAAAGGACACAAGACCAAGATCATATAACATACTGCATGAAAAGAACAAGGAAAGAAAACCCCAAATTAGCCTTGGTGACTTGATATATCACAAAACCTCAGGGATGACTAAAACATCAGGACAGACATCTCTCACCTATACTCCATCTTGCCAGTTGATGGGTCTAATGTGAACCACCGTCGATTCCATTTACGGAGCTGTGACGCATAAAAAATTTGTGGTTATTTTTTGAGGGATATATATATAATGAAAGTGATGTATAACTGAATCTTTCACCAGAAAAACATGTGTGAAAGTGATAAGGATCAATTATTGCACAAAATTAGACAAGCTGTACAGAGACCATGTCAATTTCAACTCTTAAGTCAGCCATGCTGCAGAAGCATTACTTGGTCAAAGGATTGTGTAAGCTTCTGCAAGCAAAAGCCGAAAAGCTTACTGTTTCAGAGCGCTTCAGGAGGTATCCTTCAAGAATCACACGCCCTGAACCCCGATTGAGCTGCTGCTTAATCTTCTCCAGGCTATTCTTGGTGTCTTCATCCGTAGCAACCTGCCCCAGACAAACTGTGATGAGAAGAGAAATCCCATAATCTCTGCAACCCTGCTGTATTTAATCATCTGGAGATACACAAAGACAGAACAAATAAGCCCTGCCTGTACAAATCTCAGTCTGCTCATGCATGTCATGCTTCTGGGCTTCTAAGCCAATCACTGGAGAATCATAACTGAAGTCAAAAATGCTATCCTCACAACCATTGTTTTATCTTCCTCTGCATCAAGCACTGGAGATTAGTAATTCTTAAGGTTATCTCTCTTAGGTAAGAGTCTCTCTCTTTGTCCTCATCAACGTCTCAGTCTACTCCGTCAATTGCCCATAAGAGATATTCCCTCCCCTCCAACATCTTAACTTATGTTGAGGTGAACAATCAATTTGCAGTCAAGGTTCTCCTCTCTTCAGAGGAGCAATAGATAAACCTGGCAGTAATGACAACTGAGAAAGACTACCAGATCTATGAATATGTCCATCCACGCACATGCTCTCTATCTCAATTTCCAGACCACAATCAGGATTCAAGCTACTTCACCATCTCCACAACAAGAAGCAACCCTCCAACAAGCAAATCATGTTGCCATGGCTACAATTATAACTCTTAACAAAGTTGTATTGCACTTCCATGCCAAACCCTGTTTGGACACCAAAATCCTGTAGGAAATCTTGTCAGAAATACCTTATTCGCAGGCATTTGAGCTCCTTGTTTATTCCAATAGAACTACCTCAATATTCCAGCTTACAAAATGCAAAAACACTGCCTCCACAAATGCCAAATATTTGGCATGAAAAGCAAAAAAAAAGCCCATGCATAGACACCATTCTGAATGCATGGTAACAACACAACATTTGCAGCTACTGGAGTCCAAAAACCGCTTCATGCTTTTTTAATTCCAAGCCATGGCACAGGGAGCATGGCCACAACACAACTCTTTGCTAAAAGGAACCACGAGACAGTAAACAATTCTCAGCTACTGGAGTCTCATAACTGGCTCCTCCTGCTCTCCATACCAAGCCATGGCCCAGGGAGCAGCCACAATAATACGACTCTCAGCAGACAATTCACAGCTACTGGAGTCTAAAAGCCAGCTCCTCCTTCGTTTTGATTCCTAGCCATGGCCCAGGCAGCATGGCCGAAATGCAACTCTCGCTGAAAGGAACAGAGGCAGTAAACAATTCGCAGCTACTGGAGTTTGAAAATTCCGCTTCCTGCTCTTAATTCCAAGACATGGCCTGATCGATTATGGCAACAAAAAAAATGTTCAATTTTTTTTTTTGGCAGCAGGAAGAGAGGGAACAGATGCACCTGATCCGTAATAACATCAGGATGGCGATCAAGGTACCGAATACAAACAAAAGCTGAAAAATCACCAAGTTCCTGCTTGTTTGGAAATTCCAAGCCACGGCCCGATTGATTATGGCAACAAAAAATGCTCAAAAAAGTAAAATTTTTTGCAGCAGGAAGAGAGTGAAGAGATGCACCTGATCCATAATAAACGGCACGACGTCGATGTAGGCACCGATTACAAACAAAATCTTGAATCTCGCGCTGGTGCTGTGCTGCTCGTCGTCGTCGTCGTCTCTCTACTCTGCCCTTGGTTTCTTCCTCGCCTTCAAACCCTAACTTTCCTGAACAAAAATGCAGGTCCCAGATCCCAAAATCCAGGTGACGAATCCAGGTCTCAAATTGAGGACGATCCACAGGATGGCAGGGTTTTTTTCTTCTTTTTTTTTCCCCCCCACCCCCTCAATTTTGTAATTAAAAATTTTGGCAAAATTTTCCAACAAAAAACCTAGCCAACTTATGATGTGTTGAAGTGACCCATTATCACATGGATTTTTCACCAGGCTTTATTAGACAAAAATAATGCAATACACACATTTATTTATTTTTAAATGTTGCAAAATCTTCACACAACTAATTTGAATACAATTCATCAACATTTCAGCATACTTTTACAATGCCCAAAAAACAACACATTATTGTCTCAAATATTTTCAATAGCCATTTGCCATCACATTAACGTTATTTTATTTATTTTCATTTTCATTCATTACATATGTGTTAACTTGGTTTTTCATCCATTTATTTTCAATTTTGTTTAAAGCCCACCACAAATAATTGCAAATTACAATACAACATATATTCGTACATATTTGTGAGAACAACTTGGTCCTCAATTTCCAACATCAAAATGAAGGAAAAGAAAGGATTGGAGTAGAGATAAATTATTGACCCCCAATAATTATCAGATGTTCATATTGGGCCCTATGGTGTTGGCCCGTTTGTACCAAAACCTCTTGTAAGGTCACCCATCCCAACACTATTTTGGTCAAAGTGGTCTTAACCTCAAGCTTCTTATGGAACTTTACTAAATTAATTTTAAAACTTCAAAAAAAATAATTTTTTTGAGACCAAAATCACTCTAAATTCAATAACTTTTGTTTCATTGGTCCGAAAATTGTGAAACAACAAGTGCCACAATCGCATACTTCTAATATGTTTATTATTGGCGATAATTCTACCTATTTTGCTCATCCATAGATTAAATTCATTTGGTGCTTGCCCTTTGGATATTTCTATTTTTTATTATTTTATTTCACTTCTTAGACAAACCCTTCTCTTTGGAAAGATGCAATTCATTAAAAAAATAAAATTAATTACAACTTTAATTTTTCTATTGCTTATTGCAACTAATAATTGGGGGAGAATGGGGATATGTTGTTGGGTCCCTTGATAGGAGAAAATAGGTTTTTTTTTAAAATAATAAATATATGTTCATGGGCAGCCTTTAAAAAGTTTGAAATCACAAACCTCTTTTATGGCTTCATAGGTCCAAATTGAATGAAAATGAAAAAGTGGACACAATTTGTATCACTCTCAATCTCCAATGAAGATTTAAAAACTTTCCCCACTTATATACTTTGTGTCTTGATGTCAATGCTAGAACTTGTGATGAGTTGATGTAATCAACCCAAAAATAAATTTAAAAAAATGGTGGACATTCAAGATGGTTTACCAATTGCAATTTTAGCCAAAAGATTAGCTTCAAATCAAAATAAGTATGTTGATGCACTAGGTTCAGATGATGACCAAAATGAATTGTATTGGTCCTATTGTTCAAGTTGAAATCCAAGCATTGTGGCGTTCTCCTCGTATGTGTGCACATAAATTCCATCGCAACAAGGTAATTGAAAATTAAAATAATTGAATTTGAATTATCTTTGAGAATTTATTTTTTCATTAATTACTTGGGTATAATAAGAAAATTTTAAATGTTTTGTTAATATGAACAAGATCCTACCAAAAAAACCAATGTAATATATATATATATATATGTTGACCCAAAAAATTTACGTTGTAATGTGATATCTTCAAAAAAAATCTTTTCTTAACAAATTGGTTTTATGTGTGAGATCTTTTTAACATCCATTTAGTAATTACTTTCCCAATTTCACTATAAATTAGAAGTTCAAAACACAACTTCTATTAATGTGATGAACTCGCAAATTTTTATTTGTAGCTTTGTAGCAACATGCTGCAAATATTATACGAGTTGCTTGGGGTGCTTATTTGATGACTCCTTGGGCTATGGAAAGTAAGCAAAGCAAACTCGACCCCAATACCATATTTATGGATGGTGGTCTTGGTGGAAAAAGAAGAATCGTAAATATTTCATCAATCAAAAGAATACAAAAAGGTTGGTGTTCCTTTGGGGTTCCAACTTCTTCAACATATCATCTAATTTTATAATTGGTGTTGAGTATGATAATAAAAACAAGAGGAAATGACAAAATATGTTGGATTCATTTTGATGAAGTCTTCATCTACATTTCATTCACAAAAAATTGGTGTTCATGTGTTGAAATTCATGTGTCAAAAACATTTTCTTGATGAAATATTGAATAATGGAATCATATTTGTACACTTACATAATCTACTTTGTGTGTTGGGGAGGGGGGGGTGCGGGGAGTCATCCAATAGTTGGCCCTAATATGTACATGCAAATGGGAGAACAATGGATGGAGATTAATGGTGAACCAAACCACATCCAAGACTTCAAGGAAAGATATTATACTCAAGACAATCACACACATACAAAGGTCTCCCTCCCCAAGTAAGTAGACATTGATAAAACCTTGGACAACCATAAGGATTGGCTTCATGCATGTCCATCCATAGTTGTTTACTCTTAACTATAGAGATAGATGCACTATTATTGTTCATTTGCATAACCAAACTTTTTTTTTTTTTTTTTTTAAACTCACCAAGGACATTTAGATGGAGACAACATGTTGATCCATTTTTGTTTAAATATGTTCCTATTAAGAATGTTTATACCTCTTGCTCTAGCCCTTGGTCGATGGGTTCAACACAAACCTAAAGAAAGCTAGGCCTATATGGTTTGGAGAATGGGGCAACCTTAACTTGAGGCAAAAGGCAAGTGAAAACACTTTTGCAAAGGACAAACAAAACATGAAGGAAATTTCCTTTCAATAAGCAGGTCCCAAAACAAAGGATGTTCCATGTCAGGTTACCCGGAATTAACCAAGGACGTGCTTGGAATTGGCCAAAATGAGCATGTTCCACATTAGTTACCTGGAATGGACCCAGAACCTGCTTGTAAAACCTGGACCCAGACAAAAACAAAACATGAAGGAAATTTCCTTTCAATAAGCAGGTCCCAAAACAAAGGATGTTCCATGTCAGGTTACCCAGAATTAACTGGGAATGTGCTTGGAATTGGCCAAAATGAGCATGTTCCACATTAGTTACCTGGAATGGACCCAGAACCTGCTTGTAAAACCTGGAACCAGACAAAAACAAAAGAATTGCCCGGAATTGACCCATTTGTTTGAGTTCCTTCCCGGGTGTAAAGAACCAGTAAAATTTTGCTTTCTGGTGAGTGTAAGGTGCCATCATCCTCTGTTTGAGGCAGAAAATTTGGGTACGGTGCCCTACAAACTTCCTTCTTGAGTGAGAGCGTCCTTAGAGAGGCTCTATTTTACTCCCAAATAGGCGCCTCTAAGGACCCTCTGTTTTCCATGGGGCTTTACCCTACACCGCATAGGGATCCACCTGTTCATGCATTCTCTTTTGCACTTGGTGTATTTGTGTAGACCAACCAAGTGTAAAGGCATCTGTGGAGGTTCGTTGTTTTTGCACACGAATGACACAACTGCTGATGAAGAGTTTCTACCTCCTATTGCTATTTAATGGAGTTGTTGTCAGCTGGTAGTCTTCATGTCCTCAAAGCACAAATTCATTGCTAACAAATTGTGTTTGCACTGTTGTTGTTGTTGTTGTTGTTGTTGCATTATTTTATTCTGTCTGTCTCTGCACCATCTCCCACTTGCTCTTCCCCTTCTCCTTCTTCTTCTTCTTCTTCCTCCGGGACGTACGTGCCTGCCATGGCTGCTGCCACTTCTCCTGCTGGTACACACCTTGAAACACACCCAAAAAGTATTGATGGGTCTTTGGAAAGAGAAGGGGTCGGGGGGGAAACCAAAAAAAAAAAATTCTTGTCTTGGGAAGAATATGAGTTTCAAAGAATAGTTGTGTATTGGAAAATGCTTGTTGGGTTTTTTGTTGTTTTCAAGAGCTTGGATTGGAGACTGAATTGGGTTGTTTCAACAAATTTTCATGATGGAGAAGAACGAGATGCATCTCAAATTGGGTTGTTTACAAAAATTCCATGAAGAACTAGGAGGAGCATCTCAATTTGTTTTTGGGTGGCAATAATGATACTAATAATAGAAGCAGAAGAGATGTGATTTCTTTTGCATCCTTCTTGTTGCTTTTTAAAATTGGAAATTAATTCAACTTGTTTTTTCTCAAGCTGCCAAATGTTGATTGGGTTGTTTATTACTTACTATTTTCATTTGGTTTGGATTTTGAGCTCTCAGATCTTACAATCAGCTCTCATGCTAAAAAGCTTAGACACAAACTCATGAATCTCAAACAGGAATCCATATTTGTAAAAATCTAATGCAATTGACCTTCTTTACGAGAGATGTATCATGTAGGAGAGCCAATTCCCACTGCAAGTAATCAGGGTGGTCAAGCAGACACTTCATCCTCAGATCCAAAGCTGCAGCATGAGAAGCTTGGAAATCTTTCAGCAGATATCATCCCACAACTTTTCAAATTGTAAAACTTCTTCTTTTCTCAATTGGAGCAAAAACACAACGTGTTTTATATTTATTTAGTTATTTATTTTTGCCCCACCAAGAGATTTGGGTTTCTCTATCCAATTAGTGTTCATCATTCTCTAGGTATGCTTGTTTGGGATATGCTTACAACTCATGAATTGCACACTCTCTGTGACAGATATGACTGCACTGCAACACCAGCTGACTATGAGATCTATGCTCCCAAGGCTGTCTTTGAGGATCCACTCATGCAAGCACATGGGTAGTTAGACTTTTGCTTTTATCCTTTTTCAAAAAACAATGGGACCCAAGTTTTTCCTCCCCTCTTTTATAGGTCACAAGAATCCTCAAGATAATCACAAATGGTTTTTGGGCTGAAAACAAATTAGGATTTCTGTCAACAGTTTTGCAGCAGCTCGGATTATTTTGTGAGGAGTTGTGTTGAGAAAGCTCAAACACTCAGGTTAATCCTCATGGGAAGTTTTATGGGGTCGGGGTGGGGTGCAGTGTAAAACAGATCAAATCAGCATTTTATTCCATACCAAAGGTAAGGTAGGGTTCAGGGTTTAGGCCATCATCTGTTGTTGTGCTTGCTAGTGATGCAGGTCCTGTTGTCTGCCACTGTTTGTCACATTTTCCTGTTTTCATGTTGAATTCTAACTCTGGTGATTTTCTAAGAAGAAAGTTAGAAATCTGCCAAAATCTAGCAAATTCCTTTAACAATTTCAAAGCTCTCTTCCTAAAAATATAGCGAAATTTTTGGAAATTTTTCAAAAAAAAGCCTATGACCATCTCTCACTGGGGCCTTTCTATTTTATTTTTCTGCAAAATGGTGAAAATTTGCCAAAAACAAACGCTAATTGAGATCAGCTGATTTCAAGAAAAGTCAGCGTTTTTTGAAAATAATTTAATTATAGCCAAAATGGTAAAGGTTCTAGAGCCAGATGCTTTTGCTTGATTTTTGGGCAGGTATTTAAGGAAGCACAGATTGTGGACTATACAATCACTGAGGAGGAAACAACCCCAGGCTCTGGTGAGGTAATAATATGCATTTTTCATATGCCCACAATTGTGTGATTCCTGGACTCAAGATTTCAAACAAATGGGAGTCTGATATGAAACACAATTAGTCGCCGGCCTCTGCAAAAGAGTAGATCTAAGTTCTTTGCATCCTTGCACAGTTGGTGCTATTTTCCAGATTACCTACTGCGCTCTCAAACTTCAAATATTATAAAGAACTTGTTGCTGCACAGTGTAACTTATGAACCAAAAGTTTTACAATTTGGAAGTTGAATGAGATCTTTGGAGTTGCAACTATATTTGGGGTTTTTTTGGTTCCCTCTTTGCATTTGGTTCATGCAGATTCGAATAGACAATGTGCAACGATATAAGGTAGCAGGCAAAACTATCAACATGGTATCTCTCATCAAATTACAGGTCTATCTCTTTTCCTTCAAAATTTATTTGATGAAGTCCAACAAGGGTTGATCTATTAGCATAGGTTTATTATATAATTGGGGCATATAACCTTTGGGTGTGCACAAATTGTTTTGATGTGTATCTTTGCAGCTTTCCTAAGTTCTTCGCATTTAATGATTGGCATCATCAGTGTGTATACAAGCTGTCAAATTGTATGATTTTAAGTGATCAGATTTTTTACGGGTGATTTGGATTTTGCCCATTCCAGGTTCAAGATGGGAAAGTGGTGCGTCACGAGGATTTGTAAGTTATCTTATTGCACCTCTTTTCTTTTCTAGTTCATGGAAATATAAAGATACACTAACTACCAACACGAGAAAAGTATAGGAGTTTTCATGTTGTTAATTTTGAATGGAGCATCATTGTCTAGATCATCATTGTTTGGGAAACAAATGTAAACAGATAAATACAATCTTATGATCGAATAATGGCTAGTAGATAGATGAAAACAACCAGAGTCGGGTGGTTCTTAAAATGAGGGACAGATACCCACTGATTATTCAACCCAGGTGTATATCAATGTTGGTATATAACCACAATTCTCTCTAAAAAATCAAATAACCAGTGAAAGAACCATCAGTTCATTGCTGGTTCTTTCATGAAAACCTGCGATTCTTTGAGGATTTTTAAAATAACTGTGACCGATGGTTCTTTGATTTTGAGTTTTTTTTCAAAGAATTGCAACTGGCAGTTCTTTGATTCTGCAATATTTTAAGAAACTGGAACAGGCAGTTCTTTAAATATTCAAAGAACTCCCCAACACTGGGAACAACCTCACAATTTTTCTGTATTGAGGTGATTAAAATAAGTTGCAAGTTTTCTACAAGCGAGTGTAGGATACAAAATTGTATTGTAGTGTGTGAAAGCTAGAGACCCATGGAGTGTTGTAGATTTTATGTTTCTTTGCAATGAAGAATTGACTAGGCATATGTCTGATGTGAAACAGGTGGAATAAGAATCCACTATGGAACAAGAACACCATAAAAGTACCATTGATTGGGCGAGGTTTTGAGGGATTGCGTCGTGGCAATATGATGTTTACTCATCTTCTTATGGGCTTTGGGAAAGACCCGCACACTAAAAAATGATGGAAAGCATCTTTTGCATCAAAAATCTAACTAGAAAAATCTCAAAGTTATTATATTTTTAGTTGTCACATAATCTAGTAATTTGAGGGTTTAGGGTTCTTAAAGGGTTTACAATTTGAAGTTTAGAAAGATAATGACAAATCGTAGTGTGACCATGAGGCTAGATTGAAGCTTTGATATTACCATGAACTATTGTGCATTGTAGATGATACATTTATTTGATTCAAAAACAAAATATTGTAGACATGAACTATTCTAGCTTTTGTTATCTGTAATCTTACACATGACATTGTTATAAAAGAAAATTGTCATATGCTACCATCGCAATGCCTACAACTATCATCCTTTAAACACAAATCATAAATGACAAAAGCCACCTTAATGATGCATCATCTTGAATTTTTTGGCGATCCAAATGATCTACTCACCTCCAACAAACAAGAATCCAAGTATCCAAGCCCAAACACAAAAGAAAACTATAAGAAGAAAACACAAGAAGAACAAGGTGTTCGAATCTCAAATCACCAAAATTGATGACATGACATTTCAAACCATTCCACAAAGTGTTCTTCACTTGAATAAAAATTTGAACTTTACACATGAAATAAAGTCTGGCATGGCCATAGATAGCTCTACTAACCTTAGGCTAAATACTTCTTCTCATGCCAAATCTTGAACACTCAATGATCACATTATGTTTCTAAAACATGTATTTTCAAATCATTAAAGTAGGAGATTTTTGGATTATGCCTCTTGTTGATGAGAATTGCATTATGCATGGTCTTACATGCCTTGGATAAGAAAAATGTTTGGGATGGGAAATTGAAAATAAAGATTTGGTAGATTTAACAAGGCACCATTGTTTAGATTAGTTGTTTTCCTAAGGGAAAACATTGAAGGGATGTGGTTGATTAGTGTGACTAGTTAGAAATGGCTACTAATGTGAAGGACTTGAATGCATATGAATTATTCAAAGTGTTGCAAGTTATTCTCAAGGGGAAGGTAGTGGATTGGTTCAAGCATTTGTTGAAAATGTTGTGAATGTTGACAATTATTGAATAAGAAATTGTTGATGAAGATGACATTAGGACAAGGTTTGACACTATTAAACAATACTAGGCCAAACCATGGGTTGTTAACTTGTCACATATTTTGGTTACTTGGATAAATACTTCCACAACCACAAAGGAAGAGTATTAAAATTGAAAAAAAAGAAAATGTTAACAAAAGACTACAACTTGGTATTAGAAAGATTTACATTGGCTAAAACTTTGTTCATATGGGTTCAAGCATGATAAAAGAGAAAATTCATAGTTCTTGGCAATTTTTGCAAAATGAACCAAAATGTAGATTTGACAAGATTTTTCGCACAATTCATGTGTGTGTTTGTGTGTTACTTGAATTGTAAATTTGTTTCTTCTTTATAATTAGACTCTAAATACAAATATATTTTTTAAAAATTTGAATGAATATTGCATGGTACATTTCAAACCTATTTTACACTTTAAAAAATCATTACATGAATTAAATTAGGCTATAATTATGTGCACCCCATCATATGTCTAGGTCTTAACATTTTCATATTTTTTGATTTATTATAATTTTTTTCTCATGAACCTATTAACAATCTAGATTTTTAAAATGAAAAGCATTTGAAATAAAATGCATTAGTTAAAAAGTACCCCTTCAACAAAAAATTTTTACTTTTAAATATAATATTTAATATTTACACAAATTAGTGTTCAATGTAGCCAAAAATATTTCTACTTTTGCATTTAATCAATTGATATTTAATGTGTATTAATCAAAGACCTCAATTTTTGCATTAGGAAAAAGTTTGGTTTTCAATGACATTATGAAAGATATAAAACCTTCTTTTTTTTAAATCAATCATTTTAGTAATCAAATAATGGAACTATGAACATGAAAGGGACCACATATATCCATGTTGACTTCTAGGACCAAAAACAAACAAATTGGCTCAAAGAAAAGTTGATTCATTTATTCACATTTATAAATCACAATTCCTTTTTAAATAATTTAGAGTTCAATTTCTAAGCTAATGTAGAACACCTTTTGAAATTTGAATTCCTTCTTACAATAATTGATGAAAAATCAATTCCACATCCATTAAAACCACCATTGACTTTTCTAAGAATCCTTTACATTGAAATGCTAGTGATGAACAAGAATAGTAAATCATAACTTTTAGTTAACCACATGGTTTGAAACTAACTTAACATTTGTAGAAGTTTGAAGCTCTGAAATAACAATCAATTATGTAAGTTGTTTCATAATGGTAGAATGTGAAGTGGTTGTCTACTTCTAAATGGGGTTTTGGACATACATTAACAAAATTAGTGTTCTCCTTTTTGGACTTCTTAAAGGTGTGTAGAAAATTTCATTTTCAAAATTTCCATCATTCCAACCCAACTTTCATTTTCATATCACGTCTTGTTTAGAGTCTCCCATATGACAAGCTCAATCTTCTTGACAAACTAAGACTTGTTCAAAACCTTCTTGACAAATTAGAATTTATGTGCACTACTGGATACCCAACAATCAATTTAAACAACAATGTTAAACATCCTACATCATCAAGGTCCATGAGATTGCAAAAAAAAATTCCACAAAAATACTTTGAATGTATAAATGTTGTAACATTATCAAAAAAATGTCCCTAGAAATCAACAAAATTATGTTGGATGAAAAAAAAACAATTACTAAAATCCATCCATATCCATTCAAAAAATTAATTGAGCCAAAGGAACTTGGAGTCTCAATAGGGTACATGTGCAATGCCAATCTGTTAGTCAACTTTGCTATGACTTGTCAATTTTCTAACCAATTAAAATACAAAAACCACATCACATAAATAAAAAAATGAAGGTTTAAAAAATTTTGTAAAAAAAATAGTTGTTATCTCAATGCCACCTAGAGGAAAATGTATTCTCTTACTAAATTGAAAATAAAAAATATGTAGGCCACTAATAATTACTAGTGGTTTATATTTAGGTCCTTGCAATTTAATAGTGTGTTGATGATGTCCATAACTTTAGCTACTTGGTCATTGACTCCATCCTTTCTAGTTTGGGTTGAAAGTTGGTCTCAATCAAATTGCTCACATCAAAAACATTAAGTTCATAACCTTCTACACATTTGCAAAGAAAGTCAAACAAAAAACATGAATCATCTACCAAAAAAATGCAATAACAATCAACCCATTGTTGGAATAAACAAGAGAGTTGCATGGAGCAATCAAAAATTTTATCATCCATTATTTAATTTATATCACACAACTACCTTGTCCATATACACAGTTTTATTTGAGATTGAAACATTATAGATTAACCATTGAACTCAAAATCAAAAGAAGGAGATGGTTCTAGCCAACTTGGAATAATCTTTTTGTAAGTATTGAGGAGTTTACAATTTGAAATCGTAATTACAAGCCAAACAAACAAGCATGGAAGAAAGAGGAGATCCAAGCCTTAAGAAGAAAGAAACATGACCAAAAAAAAAAACCTTGAAATTTAATGAATTTGAATAACATGGCCAACAATACAACAATGAGCTTAGAAATTCCTAATAATCAAAGCAAACAAAGATGCAACATAATTCTACCTCACTTTGCCCTCGACCTTTTAAAAGGACAACATTATGAATCTTGTGTAAATGAAAGTGTTTAACAACAACTCATCTCATGCAAAACAAAACAAAACAAAACTACACATTATTTTATTTTCATATGATAAGCATAATCAAGGCATAATCCTTTCTTGATTATTATATCGTACATGTGGAAGTTGAAGGTTTTTAAGGTTTTTTACTTCTATAACAATCTCTTGATCTTGTCATCCACACTAACAAGGTGAATGCAATCACAATACATAACAATCAAGCTTATTATTTACCCTAAGTAGAATGTAGAAATAACCCAAACAACTAATTAGTTTATGACATGTGCAACTAGTTTAGATGAAATCCAACTTCCAAGAGAGTTTTTAAAAAAAAATTTGTTGCACAATTTTGACATCATGATCAACCATTTCCTGAAATTGAAGTAAATATTCATTGCACATGAACAAGAAGGGGAAAAAAAAAAAAAAAACAACAAATTTTAGAAAAAAAAAAAAAAAAAAAAAAAAAAAAAAAAAACATAAAAAAACAAAAACAAAAGACACAAA
>Ga0116227_10007464_pt1 | contig 21285 bp, 18 predicted proteins | sample S1TSphgellanicum_FD_89693 | JGI IMG/M metagenome (GOLD analysis project Ga0116227, IMG submission 89693) | Host-associated microbial communities from peat moss isolated from Minnesota, USA - S1T2_Fb - Sphagnum magellanicum MG | ecosystem: Host-associated > Plants > Peat moss > Unclassified...
TCTAGTATACCAATATTTGACTCTTACCTGACTCACATATCATAAAGCATTTGCACAGGCAAGATTGAAGACAGAATGATATTGTATTACCATATTCCAAATGGTCATGTACAAATTGCTGGAAAGCAAGTGCATGTCTAATTTTTCAGAAAACACCCTATTCAAAAGCTCGGCACTGAAATCCAGAACTAGTCAAGTGTTTCTTTCTCCCTGGTGGCATCCATCCATGCCATGAATTAAGGAAAATTGCAACATATTAGAATAGAGAAATAGAATGTGACTCATTTAGTCTTGGTGCTAAGAGAACATGACCCAATGCAGAGTGTCATCAAAAGTGCTCATCAGATAGATTTGGCAAGTCTGCCGTGCCACTTGATTTCTAAACAAGATGAGTAAAAGAGAGGCTCGAAGAATTCCCCAAAGCTATAATTTCAACAGCGGTTGAGGTGAGGCAGGTTGGAGCATGATTCTATGCTTTTACAGAAACAAGAAATTGGAAACACATTTATTGTAGATGAATTGCAGCCTACCAGTTTCTGTTGATTGATTTGATCTTTGAGAAAAGCTATTCGCTGATGATGGGAGTCCATTCATACCTGTTTCCTGTGCGATGCTCACTGATGAGGGTATATTTGAGTTAGCTGGAATCGTATCGAATGTCATCTCATTCAATTGAGTTGAAGAAGCCATTGAAATTCAGCCTCAAACCAAATTGCCTGCAAATCACCAAGAACAATTGGCATTAAAGTTGGATGTAATGGCCAAGTTTGTGTTTCCAACAAGTTCAACCCAATTTTTTTTTGGTAAAACAATCAACTGCAAAGTCCTTTAAAACCATCATCTGAAAAAAAATTACAATCCCACTGCACTACGTAACAGAGTTCAAATCCTGCTCTTTGAATATATACGTACCTGAAACTCATAATGCTATTACATGAAAGGTAACTGAGAGCAGATTATCACACCTGAGATGATTTCCAAGGCCAATAAGCTGCTGAATTGGGTTTTCTTGAGCTGCAAACAAGAATGTTTGTGTGCTTGCTGATTTGCCAGAGGCTGCTGCCTGAATCCAAGACCAGCCACAGATACTTAGGAGGTCAGGGCCGATGTTCAACCCAAATCAAGCATTCCTATTGGTGCAAAAGTTGAAATTGGCCCCAAGGACTTTACACTAGGAATTCAATCTGCCCCAAGCTACTAATAAATGCTGAACTTTATGGCCTTGTGTTGGCCCCCAAGGCTGCTGCTACCAAATGGAGCCTTGGAAGTCTTGAGAGGAAGAAGGATGTGCAAAAAGAGGAGTGAGACACTGAAATGCTGAATAGTGGCAATGGGCAAAAAATTATCATCTTCCTCCTTTCATACCTTACCGACAATTGATGTTAGCACAAAATATAATTCACCAAAAGTCTAGATGAAAAAAAAGCGAAACAAAATTATTGATATTTGTTGTTGAAATTGTCAAAGAGAATCAAACTCCCATTGGGTTACTAGTATTGGGTTATGAATACAAATCCACAACACAAGGGTGTACTTTGCATACTTATTCCTCAATTGTTGAGATTATTCATGTTGATATTTTAGAATAAATAAATAAATATTCGCCATACAAGTGCTAAACATCAGTTGTAGATATGGTATTCTTTTAATTCAAGAACCAAGATAGTTCTCACATTTTTTGAAAAAAAAAATTCATTCGTTGTTTTGGTCCTTTATTTTTATTTTCCCCTACAGCTCAATTGGTTCTTTCACAATTGATTCTTAAGATTAGTTGGTTATAATTATTAAGCCAGTCCTTTAACTTCACTTTCAGATTTTAATATTAAAATCTTTTTTTAAAAATTCAAATTTTTATAAGCCAAAAAATGTCAACACTTGTTACAAAACTCTAGTATCTAAATAAAAATTTGTGATAACACTTCAAACATATACAAGGCCAAGAACAATAGCTTAGTCTTCTTTCAATTCATCTTGTTTAAATGAGTCTCCATATTCATATAATTCATGCTCTAAGTCTAATTCAAAATATATCAATTGTACCAAATTATTAGGGAGCAACCCACCCTTGCATCATTTGGCCAATTCTTATTCACAAAAATTAATTTTTCAAGATTCTTTGATTGTAAGTGACATTTCCTCAAATTGGTAAGAATTTTAGTAAGGGGAAAAAGATTCACAGTTTCAATTTGAAAATTTACAATCTCTAATATATGTTTAACTAAAAAGCCAATAATTGAAAACATAGTTTCATGTTTCTTCCACCACTCCAAAAGGCATTTGATATCTTTTGCATCCACCTAATATCTATGAAATAACAATAATTTTCAATTAACAAGCTCCTTTGCACGTTCATTGGTGTTGGCCACCATTTCAAAAATGTCTAAGCTATTATCTTTGCCAATTTTATAATCAAAGGAATTTTCAATTTTGGACAATGGATGCAAATGTGATGAAACTTCAAGAGCATAAAAAAACAAGGATTTTCTATCATATTCTTTAACTATGGCCATGAAAAAATATCAATCTCAAATTCTTGAATCCAAAATCTAACATCAAGGCTTGCATATTATGGGCTTTTCTCTCATCTTTATTTTATTAAAAAAGAAAGGAAAAAGTCAATCACCCCTCTTTTTAATTTTCTTTGTAAATAATTCAAACGAATTATCAACCCATATTCATCATCAAAAATCAAAGCATCTGATAAAGGGGGATGGTTCATTTTTTCGTTTAGCTTTAGGCTCATGGATACAAGTGCATTCAAGGCATCACTCAACAACTAATGACCTTTTATTGGTTTAAAATGCAAGTAATAACAACAGGAAACAAATTGTTTATTATAATTAGTGATATATGTCATGTGAGTGTAAGAGAAACATGACCAATGACCTTAGGACCAATTTGCTTGCTATAATAAAGGGCAATGGTTTCTTGGAGTTGAAGGGATTCTCAAAACATAATAACTTTGCTTGTAAACTTGTATAATTTTATTAATTAGAAAGAAACATTTTGGAGTACAAAGATTCAAAGCAATGAAAACGGGGGGAAAAAGATAACTTTGCTTTTTACTTTGTTTTGATTGGTGTCTTCAATTTTCTAGGCTTGAGACCTACAATGATGCAATCCCTCATCCATTCTTGTTTTTCTTTCCTTGATTTTTTAAGCCATGTAATACATTTCTACAAAAAAATTTAGGCTTGCTTTTTCTCCAGCATTGGCCTTCTAGAACACTTGTCTGAAAAATGGAAAGGTCAAATCAAAATCAAAAGGTGCAAAATGAAGGTAAAGTAATATTCACAAGTGAAATTGAAATTGAAGAAGAAATGAAAGAAATTGAAAAAAAACCCAAGTTTGCAAATGAAGTCTTGCAAAATCCCAAAATTGAATGAAAAAATCTACAAATTTAAGAAACAAAGAATTGAACAAATTTTGGAACAATTACATCTTCATGAATCTTTGTTTCTGATTATTGCATTTCTTGCCCATTGAATTCTTTTCATTGTGGGATCCCAAATAACAACTGAAAAAATATTTGATTTGGTTGGAATACTTACAAATTTGAAGAGATGTCACTTGCAATCAAATAATTTGGATAAATAAATATTTGTTAGCAAAAATTGGCCTAATGATCCTAGGGTGAGTTGTAGTTCACATACTAATTTGATAATGTTGGTTGAATTTGATGGCCTTAGAGGAATAATTAGAGGAGTACGAAGAGGAATTTGAAAGAGATGAAATTTTGTACTTGTATTTTTATCCAAATGGATATTCAATTGAAGTTGTTGTATAATGTTAATCAAAAGGCTTGGATATTTAATAGATATTATGTTGTGGGATATTCTAATATTGAAATTTGACATAAGCTATTTATTAAAAATTGATATCCCTATAGAATATGTTAAATGAAATAAATTTAAAATTTAAAAAAACCAAAACCAGTAGACTAATTAATCAAAATTAGTAGATATTGAAAAAATCTAATATCTACCCAACACTTGTTTGGACCCTTACTTGATGGTGTTTTTTGTGTTTGCATTCTTGATTTCTTTTAGGTTTTATGTTGTTTGATGAGTTTTTTTTGTTGCTAAATATGATCAAATGTATCAAACCATTTGAACATGCACCTTACAACGTATTATTTCTAAAGAATTGAATGGAGATCATCCTCTTGTTTATGAGGAGGCCCTTACCCATGAATATAACATTCACAAAAAACTTGAACTAAGTCAATTCCCTTCTTTTGTTTTTTGTTTATGGTTTCTTATTTTGTACTTTTGTTTTTTTGCCTTCATATCTTTGGTATTATTGGTTGCATATTTGGTTACTAGTTTTGCTTTGCTTTCATTTGTAGCAATCTAATACATCTACATTCAGGTTTTTCACAATGTATGCAATTTATTTGTTTAACAAAAAAAATTGGCACCAAGCTCAAGTATTCAACCTATATTGTCCAAGTTTATAGCAATTACATGTTTGCAAAATGTTGGTAATATTTTTCACAAATCAATTACTGCATTTGTTTCTGTGGAACAAGATGTGGAATTCTTTCAAGGGATCCTCTACTTTGAGAAACATGATGAATAAATATGAGAAATGCCTTTTTGTTATAACACACATTGGGGGTATCAATTTTCCAACCTTACAAATTGCAACATAACTCTTTCAATATCTAATCTTAATGTGGTAGCCAACAAGTTTTTTGGTTTGAAAGGTTCACCTTTTGAGTGATTACATTTTATTATACTTTGCTTTCCATAATGTTTTTGATTTTGACATACATTTTAATTTGACATTTTACATTATTGGACATTTAGTTTACATGGTACATGTAATTTACATTTTAATTCATGTAGTATACATTTTACATTTAAGTTCAAAATAAATTCCAATTTTGTATTTCTAATTTTTGATATTGGTTATATATATATTTTTTGATGATTCTTATATGATTTTTTTGGCAACCTTTTTCATTGTTCTTTGCAGTGATATGTTGAACATTGAAATGTCATTGTCATCAAATTTGAAATATAACCAATTTTTTTTAATTTTAATTTTTTTAAGAAATTAGGTAAAAAACTAGTTAACTTCAAATATTTAATATGAGTAGTGCAATTTTGAAATGGAATTGCTACCATTTCAAATGATGTAGGCAATTTCATTTCAAAATTGTACTAATCTTTTGTCAGGAACAAATATGTTGTACAACCTGGTTTCCAAATACATTGAAATGTTTTTGGTAGGTTTTTATGCACATTTATTCTTCAATTGTTGAAAATTTGAAAATTTGAAATTGAAATTGCTGAACTTTAAAAATAAAATAAAATGAATATTGGCAAAAAAATGACATGATTGTCAGGCATAAGTACATTATGCAACAAGTAAACCTCCTTTGATAAAAAAAGTCCAACAAATTAAATGTGGCATTATGCTTCATGCAATTGTAGGATGTTGCCTAGTAGAAAAAATATTGTTAATTTTTTTATTTATTATACCCAAATTATGATTAACATTTAAATTATCTTTCTTGTAGAATATTCCAAGGGGGAAATGATGTAATGGTTAGAATCCCCTTTTAACCTAAAGGTCTAGGGAAAAAAATCCTTGGGGAAAAGGGGATTAAGTGAAAATCCCAACCAAGTTCCATGTGAAGCAACTTCGTGAAGGAGAAGGGGATTAAGTTGCCTGGGGAGAAAAGAATTTGGAATGTCTCAATTGTTTTTGGACAAAAGTGCATGGTGTGAACTTTTCCAAATCAAATTTTCTTCAGATAATTGAAAAGCTCTCAAAATCTAAATATTGAAAGTGATTATAGATTCTTCATTTGAAATTATGATATAAGAGTTATTGCAAAAGGAAAGCTAAGAATTGAATTAATACTTTGACTCCCAACCACTAAAACTTGAAAAACATAAGTCAAATGATCCCTAATAGAAACTTGCAATTCATGCCATTGGAAAGATCTTGTTGAGAGCTACAACTTTATAATTGGAGGCTTTTCAATTATAACTCATATGAAAAAGGTATGAGCTTACAAAATTATGGGAACTATGTGTTCCTAGGGAAATTGAGCTCAAAACATGATTCTTGAAACAATTTAGATGGGTTTTCCCCAAGACAACTTTGCTAGGGAGAAAGTGACTTGGCAACCCTAACCAAGTTGCATAGGGAACCATGTTTTGAGCCCAAGTTCTCTAAGGAACATGTAGTTAGGCTATTACCTTGAGGAGACATAGGTCTATGAAAACCAATGAATTTTATTTGTCAATAGATCAAATAAAAGGTAGGTTAATTTTGTGAACAAAACTTTAGATCTTGATTAAATTGTGTCCATGCATGAATGAAGGTGGTATGAATATCACACAAATAGTTGGGAAATACGGGAATCTCAAATCACATTTGGGAAAAGAATTCATGACCATTAGTGTTGGAAAACAACTAAGGTTTTAACTAAGTTGTTTTATTCTATTACTAGTTATGGTTTTGTTGACTTTACATTGGATTGTGATCATTGCACTGTAACAACAAGATCATTCAATGATCGTTGTTGTTATTCATCATTCAATGACTTGGCTACTACACATTTGGAGGTGAAAGTCACTTACTACATCCTTATACATCCTTACCTTCTTTGGTACTTGTTACAACATGGTAGTTGCCATGACACATGATAATGTCTTCTTATTGTTTTTAAAAATGTGATAACAATGACCAAGATGTAGATTTTGGGTGATGGTTTGCCTAAAATTTTGGGCATGTCATTATGTATATATTTACACCCACCATAAAGTGAATGTAGCATTGGACCAAAAGGTTTGTAACATTTTCAAATTGTTATTGATGATGACATTTGTTGATTCATTGCTTGTACAATCATTTGAAATGGTCTTTAAAATCATACAATATATATATGCTTATTTTATGTTGTTAAAAGGTGTTCGATGTTACATTGTAAACTAAACCACCCTTATAAGTGGTTAACTATTATGATAGTGGGTTGAAATTTGTGAAAAATGGTAACATGACATCAAAAATGATTATTGGTGATGCAATTGATTTATGCATGGAAGGTAAAATTACAAAGCAAGAATAATGTTTTGTTGTGATCTTCACCTTTCTGATAAACTATTGGGTGAAAACATACTATGGGGGGGCCACTTTGGGCACTTTCACAACATGTATGTAAAACATATTTTTGCAAAACATATTGCATTTAATTTTGGGTTCTAATTTTAGTGTTTGGGCTTGATATTTTGATTTTCAAAAAGTTAATGATATATAATATTATTTGAAAAAAATTAATTAAACTTAATTCAAGGAATAACGACTATATATGGTATATACAATATAATAGAACTTGATTCTGTTTTGGAATTGCACTAGGTTTGGGTTTGAATTAGTCACCAAAAAATGTTTGAAATGAAACTTTTAAAAAATGATCCACCTCACATACCTTGTCATCTTCTATCTGAAAGTGATAGTTATCACCCTCAAAAACACCCATTTGTGATATGATAATTATCAAAATTTTCACATGGCTCACAAACTTATTCCAATCATATGGAATCACAATGTTTAATAGATACTATAAATTTCATAAAGATTAAAAATCATTTCAATCATTTTTTGAGTATATTTGTAGTTTTTTGTACATAGTGATGTACATTTTTTTGTCACAAATATATTTTGGAAATACACAACATAAGTTGGAAGAAGGAATTTTTTTTTCAATTGAATTTTTTGTGTTATAATCTACCATATTATGCAAAAAAATTGGAAAAATATTCTCCAATATTACCATGGTTGAAGTTCAAACTGGACACCCTTGGAAAACAATACACTTTGATAACATTTTTGGCCCTCTTGTAGTGTGCTTTCACCTTATCATTGTGATCATTATGATCAATATTTCATTAATGATTATAATTTTTTCAAAACTTGTATTGTTTGAGCCAAAAAAAAAATCTACAAAAATATCTTGTTCTTCCTATGGAGTTTTAATGAATATGATGTGACTTATTCATGCTTGAAAGATTGTTTTTATTTATTTTGTGAAATATCTCAAGGATCGTTGAATGTGGGTATCGAAGTTGATTGGATATTGAGAAGGGGAAGGGTTGGTGCCTAAAGATAGAATTGATGATCTAAGTGCAGATGCTTGCTCTTTGTTAAGGGCATTGATAAAATGATCATTTGTTGAAGTGGTTGAAGGTGCACTAGAGGAGCTTATTCATTTCCGTGATTTCTTTGGACTTATAAAAATATTAAAATGTGAGGCATAAGCATGCCTAATCATTAAATGAACAAAATTATGTTGCACCTCATAGTTTATTAACAAAACATTTGTAATTTGTTAAGTGAATGGTTGTGAAAATAATTTTAAACTAGCTTAATAGTGGAAGGACAATTCGCCAAATTGTGTGGGCAATTTGTCAGAAACTAATGAAAAAGTCAAATCTATGATGAACCCTAACTTTTCCCCACTTATGATGATAACTTTCAACATTTGCTGACAACTTCCAAACTGCACACGAATGGCAAACACATCAAGGACCAACTGGGGATCAAACTGGGGTCCAACTTTAATGATAACTCTAACATGCCAACAAAGTAGGTAGGTATTTTGGTTCCCATTTCTTGTTTGCATTGATTTGAGCTCCTGGACTACAACTTGAAGGAATACTGAAAGTAATAAAATAGTATTATTACAGTAAGTAATAATTGTGAGGGTTTAGGGTTTAGGGTTATCTCATGTGTAGCAAGCAAAACAAGGTCCACTGGGGCAGATGACAAGAAAGCCCAGAGAGAGGGAGTTCAGATGGGGCTCAATTGGGAGCTGCTAAGCCAGCAGATTCCAACTGGAACCCTAAATTCTATTATTTGAAGAAATGTTGAAAATTTTCAAGAAATAAAATTTTCAAAGAACAAAATTTTGTGAAACTCCAAGTGCAGTTTTCAACCAGTGTTGGTCAGTTATTGAGTTTTTTGATAATCGATTAAATTGATAACCTCACTCGGGATTAACTTTTCCAAAATCTAATAACCTACCAAGATGACTCCATTATCATCCAGAGATAAGTTATTTAATCTTTTTTTAAAAATTCAAAAACAGAAAAAAAAAAAACATTTATTGTTGTATTATTTAAAACTATATAATCGACTAATAATTGACAGGATAACAAGTGGTTATCAACCGGTTATTTGATCACTTATCTTTATGCATAACCAATGATTATCACTCTTTCTTAATAACTTAGCAATCAATTTTTTAATATTGATATTGATAACCTGTGGAGTCTCCCCCAACCCCAAAAAATACAAAATTTAACCCTACCTGGTGGTTATTAAAAGAAAGCAATAACCGGCCAAGAACTTGCTGGTTTCAACTCTCTGAAAGTTAGGCAATGGGAGATCAGAATTTGTTTTTTTTTTCCTCAACTTGCACTCTTGAGAATCAATGAACCCTCAATAGATTCAGCCACCAGATGTAGAACATTGCAGGGTGGATCTGATCCTAATAATCTAACAAATTTTGTTAAAAATTCTAGTTCTAATTCTTGATTCTAATCAGATCTTTCTTTAAAAAAATTGTTAGATCATGATCAAAACAAGATTAGATCTGATCTAACAAATTCTTAAAAACAGCAAAAGACATGACTAAAAATTAGAACAGACCCAAACTTTACTTTACTTTGCACCCTCGGTGACAAATGCTGCAGGACATTCAAGAACGACGTTGAAGAACCCTATTACAATCGTTGCAACTGGCAAATCGACGACGTTGAAGAACCCCGTTACAATGGTTGCAACTGGCAAATCAACGACGTTGAAAAACCCCGTTACAATGGTTGCAACTGGCAAATCAACGACGTTGAAAAACCCCGTTACAATGGTTGCAACTGGCAAATCAACAAAGCAGACGTTAGAACAAACAACAGATCATAACTTATTCTGTCCCATCCTGACAAGGAATGTTCCAGAGTCACAAACTGTTGGCACAGCTCTCTCACTTTGCACTGCTAGATCATGCTACTTATGACACCCACACTATTGCAATTAAATAATCTAGGCACATCCGTCCAAAGAGCACCACCAAATAGAAAGAAACAAGATAGATGACCGACAAACTTGGGAATTTGGTGACTACTTATTATAATGAGATGATGGCAGGGTTGCAGAACTCCCGCAAAAGAGAAAGATGTACATTTCAAGCTGGCTTCAGCTGAAGACTTAACACCTATCATTACATATAGTAAAGGACGTCGCGATGTGAAGCATCATTTCATCCATTTGTCTCGTCATCCATCCGTCCATCCATCCATCTCGTATACACACACACACATATATATATATATATTGGGATGTTGAGATAATTGATGTGTAAGACATACCCAAAATAAGATGCCACTTGGATTGAGTTTTCAAACCTCCAAAGTGTCTAAAGTTTCAACATGTGTTTAAGTTATATTCTAACTTAAACAACATATGTTGAAAAAAAAGTGTAGGTCAAGGCTTGTGGGTTGTTTTTTTTTTTTTTGCAAAGTCTTTGTTATAACATCCCGCTTCCCAAAGGTCAAAATGAAAAAAGAAATGGAGCACATCTCAAAATTGATGATTTAAATTTTGAACATATCCATGAATCAAATAGAAAAAGTATGACAAGTTTAAAAACTCAAATTCATTTTTATTATCTATCAATGACAATAATCAATGCCTATCAATGTAATTATATTGTCCTTGTAAGGCTAGTTTGGTTACTTTGTCATCATCTAATTGATTAAAGAGGGTGTTAGGTTGTTTTTACCTGAGATTGGAAGGAGGCCTATTCTTCCCAAGGGTTCACCTTTTGGTTCCACAGACCCTAAGCAAGATATGAGTCAAGGTGCACAAGAGCTTGGTGGGTGTGCACAGGAACTAGGGCACACATGAATAATGAAACACATGAATTACAAGGTACATAATACATGCCATCATGAATTTGGGGGTATTCTAATTATTTCAGAATTAAAAAACCAAATGCTAAAGTTAGGATTTAAAATTTAATTAGTTATTCAACAATTCGTTGTCGAATCCATCGGAGAGTATGGTACTACACTTGTGATGAGAGTTGTGAGGGGCCATTGTTTTCAAAACTAGGTGGGCAATAGTTAGGATGCAAAAAGGGCAAGGGGGTGCAATTCATACTTTCATAGTCAAACATTTAGGTGTCCTAGGAATTTAAACAATTTCAATGTAACAACCCTTATCATCAATCATAGAATATATTACCCCAAAAAAAAAAAAGGTGTTTCATTGCAAGGTTTTGAACCATGTGAGTCAATTTAGTTTGAATTTTATGATTAAGTCCTATAACCCATTTGTTGTTTGGTTTGTGTGAAAATAACTTGTTTGTGAGCTTTACACTAACAACCCCGTCCTAATCCTATCCTAAAGCTCCCACACACCTTTTTAGCCCTCAAATGTATGACATTAGGGAGCATACCTTAAGTTGCAATCCGTTGCAACTTAAAGAATCACCAAGGTACTTATCTCAATACCATTTGACAAGCTTGAGGCCACATCAATGGGAGCATGGCAATTCTACCATGGATCGGAGGATTAAGCTTGAGATCTAAAGTGTATTTCCTTGTTCCCAACAAGGTTCTACTAAAAGACATAAAAACCCCCTAATGAGCATTATCCAGGCATGAATGTGACACCTTGTGTAATTTTGTGCAGGGTTTGTGCTATTGTTTTGAAATTAAAGAAATACACTAGAGGATTTTGCTTTTATACATGGTAGGAGGTAGGTTAATGGTGGATATTAATTCCTACTTCTTTGAAATCTTGAGTCCAAAAATCCAGTGAGGACCAACAAAACATACCAAAAAAATTGTCCATAAACAAGATAAGTGTTGATGTGAAGGACACAAAATTGCACAATGCCCTAAACTATGTAGGGCTCCATAAATATGCTACTACTCATTAAGGGTATTTAGTGTCTCCCAACTTTACCTTGCATAAGACATGAGTGAGCCCCATATGGTGGGACTTCCATGCATGCATATATGGTAAGTAATTCCATTCGGGGTTGCTTGCGTGTAAAGCATGCAAGGACCATTGTATAAGGTCCACCTAGTAGTGGGTGCTTCACAAATGGGAATGCCTACCTTCAAGTTCTACAAAGGCCTATTGTTGACAAATTGCTTATTTCAACAATTATTTGGCATTAAGATATAATATTGTTGATTTGTGTCTTATAAGGCACCAAATCATAAGGGAGTACTAAGTTAAAGCTTCAATTTACAAGACCTACTATGACCATTTTGCAAAATCCACATGACCATTTATACAAATCCACATGAAAACTATTTCCTAGTAGAGCATGTTCAATGCAAGCCATTATGCCCATTTTGTTGCCCGTTCCAAAATTTGGGCTTGCCCAAATTCCTCATGGGCACCTCACCAGGCACAATGGCCTGTACACAGAGCACAGAGCAAGCTATGCCCCCCCCTCCCTCCCCATCATACTGCTCACTAACTCTCTCCCTTTTTTGTTGCCGAGAAAATCAACCATATTTTTCCAAAAAGTTTTGCAATTTTTGTCAAAGAGCTTTTTTCATACCCTTCTCATTGCAACCATAGAATGCAAAACAATGCATGTATGATGAAGGCCTTTATTATTATTATTATTATTATTTTCTTTTTTGAGCGAATTTTTTCATTTTGGTGGCAAAAAAGTGGAGGTGCAAACAACACAACGAACTTTTTAAGTAATAATAATAATAATAATAATGGGCCCAAGTCACCACATTATGATAATGTGGAAATGTTTTTTTAAAGTCACCATATTTGGACAATAGGTTCCAATGTTCCAACATGTCACCACAATAGAGGAGGAATCCTAACTTTTTTCTACTTTCCTCTCTAACCAATAGCCAAATTTGGCTAAAGTCCTCTTGTGAATGATCACCAACCCACCAATCTCACAAAAATTTGGGAAAAGAAAAAACACCAATCATGACTAGCCGAGTTGAAGACTTATTAATGATCAAACTTACTTTTCTATTGCAACTTTTTTCTTGTGATAGATATGTTGTACATGGGTGCCTTTTCTTGGTAATAGATTTGATGAGTTTTTATATGTCTTGTCACAACATCAAGTATCACCAATATGTGAATGAAAATGATCACCCAACATGCGATTCCATTCATCACATTGTAAGCTTCAAAATTATTGGGAAGATTCACCTTCTTTTTTTTCCTTTTTTTTTTTCCGTCATTGTTCACATTCAATATGTGATGCAAACAATGACTTCAAGTAGCTTACCAGTTTGAGTTGGAAACATGCAAATCGACTCCTAAAGGCATATTGGGCATATGGGTACATTTAGCCAAGCTAGTTACCTAAGGTGTAGTAAATAAGATTTGAAGTGATTGTGTTATTTGGGCACCCATTAGGTAGTTTAGAGCTACCTTGGTCACTTTGCAAATGGCAAATATTTCTTGTGCAATTTGTTTTCTAAAGGGCCATATGTGGTGATTAGTCACTTCATCATGCTTCATTAGCAAATTAAGTGTGTAGCATATTTGGGATAATTTTCTATATGTTGGTTTTGAATGGAAATACTGAATTTCTTCAAATTTTCTACATTTCTCTCCCATATTTCTCCTGTCTATTAAGGGCTTCATGTATGTCACATGTATCTATTTTTTATTTCAAAAACAAATTGTCAAGTAATTTTTCTATTTTTTTGGATTTTTTCCCCAAATGTTTGATAACACAAAATTGATGGGGAAAAAAAAAAAAAAACCTGGTTTCAATACATGGTCAGCCCCTTGGTTTACATGGCTTTTCGTACACACCTTGTGACCTTAAATATAAAACTTTGGAACCTTAAAACCTTGAAAATAGGACTACCATAATACAACTTCAAGAAATGTTTGTCAAATAATTAATTAAGTTTGAAGATTCCATGTCGCAAAATAGAATTCCATGTTCCAGCTTAAATAAGATTTTTTTTTGGAACAATTTTCTTTGAATCTCTATTAATCATTGTAATTATTATGAAGTGGAACTTAGTGTGGATTCCAAACTGGGTGTTGATTGGCAAATTCGGAAAAAAATAAATAGGAAAAAGTTGATTTTACAGTGTAAAGATGATCTTTATTTTAAAGCATAATTGTTTTGGCACAAATTCCAATTTGGAACTATCCAAGTGACAATTTATGAAACCTAGATTTGTCCTACTAATCTAGTTCTCATCAATCATTGTTGGTGAAGTTTTTTTTTGAAATCAACATATTTTTACAAGAAGTTTGAACATGTTGCCAAAATATAAAAGGATTCTTAAATTTGTCTATTTTTATGTCTAATCAATAGCCAAATTTGGCTAAATCTTCATGCTAACTTGAAGATAGCATCTCTAATGAAGGTAAAATCTTGATTTGGCTTCAAGATTTCATGCTAACTTGAAGCCAAATCTATTAAAAAATGACAATATTTATTCCTCAAAATAAGATATCTACAAAAAAATTACTTCTCCTTAACCCTAATTACACATAACTTGTCAACTCATTTTTAAAATTATTTTACTCATTTTGTGTGAATGAGATAAATTAAGATTAGTTTATTCTATTAGTCCATTCGTTTAACCACCTTGGTGTGAATCCACCTTTAGATGTATTCTAATTTTTTAATGATACTTGCAACACATGTATGTGTTATAAGTGTGAGGTGAAAGTAGGAAGGTTTAAAGGATAGGTTACCAAGATGAAACCTTGGTAGCTCGGTTGTGGTTCATCCACAACTAAGTCCCATATCAAGTTTCCATGGTAGGTTGGTTGATGTTGTTGGGTCACGTAATCTTTACTCCAAGGTGGCACCTCATCCTTGGCCCCTTATTTTGGGAATATCCTTCATAAAGCATAAATGAACACTATCGTAAACCTCAACATATGCAAATTACAAAAGATAGTAGGAGCAAGAGTAACCTTACTTGCATATGAGGAGTGGGTCATTCTTCAAATAAGTGCATGCTTGAGGTGAAGCCAAGGGGGCACCTAGCTCCTCAACCATTACCTAGCATAAAGATTTATAGTAATATAAAGAATTCATTTTTTCCATGTGATATTTTAAGGGTATCATGAGGGGAAAATATATATATATAAAAAAAAGAGGGCCTGCATTTCTTTGATTTTTGAAACACCCACCTTTTGCAAATGAAAATTTGCACTCTATAACATTATTTCCAAATACACTAGAAAAATTCTTCACCTACAAGAGGCCTCTTACACATACTTAAAAGCCTCTTGCAACTACTCAAGGTCTTTTAGGCATTGTAGGCCTAAGGTGCCACTTGTTGTTTAGGAGGCATTATTAAAGAGTATAAGGTGACCCCGGAATACATTATGAAATTTCTTGGAGTGCTTTACATCTTATATGAATATAGGACATTAGACAAGGCAAGAATTAACACTTACATCATCATGTTGCATGAAGAATCAATGGGTAAAGCAATGCTCTTTTTGGGTAGCCTAAGTTATACTCCAACTTAAAGGGGTGCATCATGGCCAAGGTTTTCATGATTTACCAAATACAATATGTGATGAGTGGCCCCAAGGGGGGGGGGTTCATGTAGCTAGCTCATGTTAGGTCATCTGGCAAAGCATATTTGGTCTCCATGCATTTGGGTACTAACTTATACCCTAAATTAGTGGGTGGGTTGAGGGGGGCCTCCTACTAACACTTATGGCCATCATCAACTCCCAATAGGGGTACCCCCAAATACAACTTTATTCCAAACTTATTGGTGCCCAGAAAAAAGAGGTGGGTAAGCCCAAAGAGATGCTAACCAATAAGTTATTTATTGCTACTAAAGAAGTATGGAATCCTTAAGCCTCTTTCCTTTCTTCCCATGACTAATAGTTCTTGAGATGGGGGCCTTCATAGTAGAGTTTTCCTTTACGTAGTTTTGGGGCTGAATCTTTAGTTTCATTCTCAATTTTCCATTTCATTTTTCAATTAGTTGGTATTTTTTAAATGAGTAAAATTTGATGAGAATCAATACAAAATATTGAAACTGAGTACCAAATAGCATTTATTACACACGATTTAAATTTTTTTTTTATGAATAGTTAGTAGCAACAATAGTTAAGAGTTGTCTAATAAAATTGAGCACTCAAGTTGAAACTCATAATATCACCAATTTTGGTGGTACTTAGAAGAGAGAGTTTGATTTATATAGTTTAGTTTTGTAACAAATTTTCAAAGCAAATTTGTCTTTGCATCTTCAGTTTCCACCAAATGGAGGGTTCTTGTCCTTTGTTTGGCTAACTTTGAGAATAACCCTAATAGAATTTGATAAATACAGGTGAGCTTACATTCAGATTAAGGGAGTGGCAGGTCCGCGGTGACATCCATTGTTCTTCATCATGGGAACAAATTAGGGCCCTTGTTCCCATGCCCGACGGAAAATGGAAACCCCTTCATTCCCATGCCCAAGAGAAGGCCCCTTGGTTTCCATGCTTGAGAGAGCAATGGAATCCCCTATGGACCTGGCCTTTCCCATAATGACCTTCTCAAAAGTTTGGTACTACAAAACATGTTTTAGTTCTATTCCACAAAGGAACATGTTGGGATGGGTAGGGTGAAACATTGCTCCATTAGGTAGTATTAGGAAAATTGATAAAACGCACAATTAAGATATATGTAAAGTGCTCATAAGGCGTGGGGCAAGAACTTTGTGTTTGGGCAAAACATGGGGTGTGACTAGAAAGTTGGGGTGAGGTCAATACAAAGGGAAAAAAAATTGGGGTGAAACTAAAAAATGCATCAATTTCATTGCATTCTTTGAGTTTCACCTTGGGTTTTTGTGTTTTGGTGCATGGTGCTAGTTGAAGTGAACAAAGGTATAGACCTTACAAAGTCATGTTGTGTGTTTTCATGCGTGAAACTTGAAACAAACTTGTTGTCAAAAAAGGAGCACATAGAGCCAAAGTGGAAGAGAAGGCTTGAAAGATAGGGCTGAAAGGTTTGTTGAGTTTGAAAGTTGAAAGAGAAGGTTTGAAAGAAGCTCGAGTGTTTTCTTGGATGCATTGAAAAAAAGTTCATTTGGAAGCTTTTGTTTGAAAGAAATAACAAACATGAACTTGAAAAGGTTCTAGTTGGGTTTGAAAGAAAGTTGAAGGTCTCAAAGTCATTGAAAAAAAGCTCAAAGGTTTCAACAATCTCAAGTTGCAAGGGGGGCCTTTAGGTTTTCAACAAGAAAAGCTAGTGCATGAAGGGGGTGGGTGAATTGAAGGCAAGAGCTAGTCGTGACCTATACCAAGCTTTCCAACAATGTAGGCAAAGGGCAACAAGGGCCAAGAGAATCACATAGAACTTGTTGGAGGGTTTTTGGATTCATTGAGAAAGAAAGAAAGGAATGTGAAGAGTTTTTTAGATTACCTACTTAGTCTCTATAGGTGAGAAGTATATATTTTTATAACCATGGTGATTATAACTAGATCTTGTGAAAATGAAAACATATTTTACGATTGTCAAAAAGAATTCGGGAATCTTTCCTCTTATATGTGTGGTCTTTTTCCAAGCTTTGTTGAAAGCTTTATGAGGTTGTGAAAACCTTAGTTGCAACTTGGTTAGGTCAATCCCTTGAAAAACAACATTCGTATCTTTTTATAAAATCAAAATTTTCATCCAATTCTTCTCAACCATCCGTATCTAGAACCCTAACCCAAAATTATGGCCAGGCTCGTCCAAGTGCAACTTGTTGCTTCCTCTTATGGATAACATTGTAGTTACATATATTTTCTTGCAATTGCCTTTTAACCCCTCAATGTTATGGCATCTTTACCAAATAAATAAAGCATGGTTTACTAAATTTGTAAACAAAAGTCTCCTTTGGAATTCATTTAAGTTTGGAAGAATTGACCATAGGTCTTACCTTCAATCCATTGCAAACACCAATATCCCAAGGTAGTCTCTTCAAAAACACTTGGAACTTGAGGTTAAATGCTTGAGATGTATTGACAAATAAGTGATATAAACCCCACCTTTTATGAGTGGGATTTAGATTTTAATGGTTTTAGGGTTTTAAAACCATGGTAGATTTCTGTTGTAAATGACATGATATTGCAATATTTTCATGGGTCACATAGTGTACAATTTTTTTACTTGTGTTGCATTTGCATTATGCTTTGAATTGAATTCCTTTCAATTGATTTCATTTGAATTGTTCTTTCTTTGGAATCCTTCTCTTGTTGGATTGTGATGACCTACAAATCCTACTTTTGATTTTTTCTCTAGAATCCCCTTAACCTTGTTTTAAACCTCAAACCCTCCCTTTTTAGATTTGATGGTTTATAAGCTTTAAACTCTTGACTTTTTGTCCTCAAACCTTGTGTCTTTAGATTTAATGACTTATTAGTCCTAAACCTCTTGATTTCTTAACCTTAAACCTTGCCTCTTTAGATTTGATGACCTACATGCCTTAGACATTTTGATTTCTTAATCACAAACTATTCCTCCCTTGAATTTTTTACTATAGACCTTAATCATTTTATTTGTTCACCTCGTAGACCCTAATATGATTGATTTTTTACAATTCTCAAGTTACATCTTCAAATTTGATGACGTATGTGCCTTAAACCTCTTGATTTTTTGTCCTCAAACCATGCCTCTTCTAAATTCTTAACTACAAACCTTAATCGTTTTATTTATTCATTCAATAAACCTTAATATGATTGATTTCTTAGAATTCCCAACCTATTTTTCTAAATTTGATGACCTACAAACCTTAAATTTTTTTTATTTCTTGACCTTAGACCATGTTTTTCTTGATTTTTTAACTACAAAACCTAATCACTTGATTTCTTGACCCAAAAAACCCTTAACCTCTTGATTTCTTCACCTCAACGCCTATCTTTTTAGATTTGATGATCTACATGCTTGAAACATTTTGATTTTTTGACCTCAAAACCTTTTTTTGTTTTTATAAAACTACAAAAGCCTAATCATTTGATTTCTTGTCCTCAAAATGACCTATCTCTCTAGATTTGATGATCCACAAGCCCTAAAACTTTTGAATTCTTGACCTCATAACTTGCTTTTCTAAATTTGATGAATTACATGCCCTAAACCTCTTGATTTTTTGTCCACGAACCTTGTTTCTCTTTATTTTTTAACTACAAAGCCTAATATGATATACATCCAATGACATCAAAACATACCTTTTTGGATTTAATGACGTACATGCTTTATGCATCCTAAATTCTTGACTTCAAACCTTACCTAGATTCACACAAAGGTAATAAAAGAAATAAACTAAAAGGATAAACCAACCCTAATTCTATCCATTCACAAAGGATCTAAATACCCCCAAAGGAAATTCCCAAAGAAATTTTTTGTGAGATATTTTTCTTGCACCCTATAGGTTGAAGGTCCATAAATCTCTCACAACAAGTTCAACAATGGGCTTAAGGTTGTGATTATTACTTAAGGTTGTTATTAAGGTTGTGGGATTATCACATGTTTGAGTCCCATGGTTGACAATTGTGTGTTAATTAAATTTTAACCACTTGTTGTTCCATATTTGTTCGGTGGGAGTTAGTACATGAGTTTTATTTGAAAAATTCACAATCATTTATATAATTTCAAGAAAAATAAATTATCATACAATAATGATCAATCATGAAGGAAATAGTTGAAATAAATCAATATGGTAACCATCCTCTTGGAAATTAAACTCAACATTACCTCCTGACCATAAGTCCAATGGAGCTCAAACTTTCACTAGTCTTAGCTATTATAGTTTAGTTTATGCTCACAAATTTTTTCCAAGATCCAAAGTTAGATCTTGTAAATCTATGTGATCCATCTACACAAGGCCAATTGTACCCAAACTTTGGGTACCAAAGGTAAAGGGGTTGGGAAAGAAGATCTAGCTCTATGGGTGTTTTTAATTCTTAAGAAGGCATTAACTTTGCTAAATATTTGCAAAGGCATGAAGACTCCTTAGATACGGTCACTTAACCCAACAACAATGGAAGGCAAGATGCAACGTAATGGAGAATTCGTTGAAACAAAAAACACATAAGCCTCTTGGTGAAACTTTCGATTTCCAAGTGAAAGAGGTTTTAAGCAAGTGCACCAATAACACTAAACCCATTGCTTGCCATTACTATGTTGAAATTGATGGGCAATGTATTGCATGTAATCAAGATGGTACCACCATTGGTTAATGTGACAAACCAAGAACCTCGCAAACCACCATGGGAAGGAGGCTGAGTTAGGAGTAGCAACCCATGTCATTATTATGTATTGGGTTCCCCCCTAACTACCCATTCTAGGAGTCTTATGTGTCCAAACTTGAAAATGTGTTGTTAATTCTAGAATGTAATAAAAATGGATGTTCCACTTCAATTTTGGGACATTTTTCATTTGCTTATGCAATGATTTTTTTTTCATCCAAAGACCCTCTCTGGATGATTTCTGTGCAGTGCATCCAATATGTCCATTTAAAAAGGTTTGGCCAAACCTACCCTTATTGGCAACTGGCTCAACACATTCTCCTGGGTACAAAATCATCCAGCATTGTCAGTGAGCAGAATGTTTTCAGTAGTGTAAACTACATCTGACAATATATATATTCGCTGCAGAAGATTTGTATATGGCAGCTCTTCAATAGTGTATGTGTGTGTGTGTGTGTGTGTGTGTGTGTTTTTTTGCTGACAAATTTTGTCGTCTTATAGACAATTTTTTTTGGAGAATTTTTCTTTCTAGTGTAAAGTGGACTAATTTTTCCAAATTTTTAATATCAAAATATTGAAAATTATAAATTATAAAAAATAATAAAATAATAAAAAAACCCTTGCTATTCACCAGTCAATTCATATCTGACTTGATTTGTAAGCCTATATAATCACAGTAACTCAGTGTTTTCTTTAGGAATTCTTTTGTGTGCCAAAGTGGCAATCATCCATAGGAAGATTTAGCCAAATCTGTTCATAAACCAGATATGAAGTGTAAAGTTTCAATCATCCTTCTATATTTTTGGCTACATACTGAAAACTAGATAAATTAAAAATTAAAAAATTTCTTCCCCCCCCCCCCCCCCCCCCCCCCCCCTTCCCTTTCCCCAAACCACAAAAACAAATTACTTTTTTAAAAAAAAAAATAAATTTTAATTTTTTTTTTAAAAAAAAATGTTTTAAATAAAAAAAAAAAATTTATTTTATATTTAAAAAAAGGGTTTTTTTGGGGGGGTTAGGACCCCGAAAGAAAGGGGGGGGGGGGGGGGGGGGGGGAAGAAA
>Ga0116227_10007465_pt1 | contig 21282 bp, 12 predicted proteins | sample S1TSphgellanicum_FD_89693 | JGI IMG/M metagenome (GOLD analysis project Ga0116227, IMG submission 89693) | Host-associated microbial communities from peat moss isolated from Minnesota, USA - S1T2_Fb - Sphagnum magellanicum MG | ecosystem: Host-associated > Plants > Peat moss > Unclassified...
CAATTAGAGTATTACACATTGAGAAATGTAAAAATCAATAACACACAAACTAAACTTGTCACCTCACCCAACCAACTATGAAACTATCAAATAAATTATTGTCATCATGTAAAGCACACGTTAGAAGGAGGATGCAATCAACTATGGCAATGTGAAGTGTTTTAATATATTGAATTGCACCCAATCTAAAAAAAAGAAACAAAAAGTTATCTCAATATGACACAAAGAAGAGATGCAAAGACATTCATAAAATTATATATTACAATTATCTTAAATTATATTAATGAGTACAAAAGAATAAGAGGAGTCACATTCCACTATTGACATTACTATTTGAGTTCACTATCCACGTACTCCCATTAGTACACTTATATATATATGCACAAGGTTTGTGATATTCTTGATAACTTTCATGAATTCATTGACATTAATTTGTGATGCACAAATGATTTGATAATATAGCACCATGAAGGCCATAATGAAGCAACAAGATAAGCATAGAATTGGGGCTAATAATTTAGGAGTGAAAACTATATCAAGATCATTTTGGATTTAATGCCAAAACATTACACAAAACAAATAAGCACAATTGAAAACATCGATGTTTAAATTTAGGGCATGATAATAAAAAATGTGAAATAGTAAGCTATGCAAACAATATAAATAGATATTTAATTAATTAAAAAAAAAGTTTCATAACTAGTTTGGTTGCCTTTAGTTTCAATGAATGTTACAACTGAGAAATGGTGTAATTTCTACACATTTGCTTTCTTTCTTAATTCAAAGTAACATTATCCACATATAATTGTGCTCCCAACATTAAGAAACTAAACTCTTATCACTTTTGTGGACTTGCCTAGTATATATATATATCCACCAAAGGTTCAACCTTGGTCCTCTAACACGAAATACAATTTCCATTTGAAGGAGATTATTTAAGTCATGTTTCAAATCGAAAACAAAGTGCGTCTTTTAAAAATTGTGTTTATGCCCCATTCAACTATTCCTCAAGAGACTATATTTTTGAAAACCAACCTATAGAAGCATGCTAATGTATGGTTTTCGTTATTCTTGGACAAGCAAAAATGTCTTAACATGTAAATTCACCCAACCATGAGTAATATGTAAAAAATTGTTGTCCAACATCAATGAAAGTTTGCATATGAACATGAAAAGTGTGATATATGGATTTTTTTTAAACTCGAGAAACCTAACTACAAAGTAAGATTTTACCACAATGTGGAAACAACAATCCAAACTAGTTGTGATCAATTGAGTTGATGCCTTAACATTGTCGTATTGCATGGAAAAAGATTGAATTCAAATGGTGAAGGACTAGGTGGATTTTACATGGCTATGGCAAATAATGTTGTTTCTACCTAGCAACCCAAAGTAAAATAAGTCTCAATAATTTATCTAGGACTTGACAAAGTTCCTTGCAAATCCCCAACATTACTAGCTAGTTAAATAATGAAACATATATAATCTTTCTGTCTAAATGTTTTAGATATAGACAAAACCATCATATTCATTTTACATGTACATAAATGCTTTCCAAAGGTAGAAAATATGTTGAGAATGGTCTAGTTTGTTACAATTGTTAATAAAATTATTCACATTTCTCATGATTTCATCATCCGATTTTTTAAAAGACATTATAAAAATGATGACATAAACAAAATGCGAACTCAAAAACTCAAAACTATCATGGTTTAATTATTTTAATGGAAACACAATTACATGACAAGGTTAAACTTGGAATTGTAGAAAAGCATGCAAATGAATGTGAATTAACTTCAAACTTGGATCTTAATAGACATTTTATTGTGGTTATTCATATTTTATTACATACATTAAGTAGGTAGGTAGATAATGACCGTAAAAGACCACATTCTTCAACTTTCCACATTAGTTTTTTGAATGACATGGAACAACTTTTTGTTTGGTATTATAAGGAATTACAATAAAATTTTTAATAAATTCAACTAGGGGTTTCTATTTAAGTAATTATGGAAGCTGATTTTGATGTTCTTCCAAAGAAATTTAATTTAAAAATATTGATTTTTTTTCATTATGACTTCAATAGATTACAATAAAATATTTCAAAAATTGAAAGAAAAATATGACTTTGTTACTATTCCTAGTTAAACAAGGAAAAAAATATTATACTATGAAAAAATAAGGAAGTCTATTAGATTTCAAAGGTTGTAGATAATTTTCAACTCCACCAACATTTTATTTTTCAACAAGTGCAAACAAATTTGTTAATAAATGGGTAAAAAAAATGAATTTCAATTTAATCATCATGGAGATGATCCTTGCATTGGCCATTGCAAATTAATATTTTAAAAAATCAAATTGAATATTTTAAAAAATAAATAAATATGAGATTTTAACATTAAAATATGCATGAAATTTTATTTAAAAATGGATCCAAGGATCACTTAACACGTTCCAATGCTACAAATTCATGATTATTTTTAATTTGGATTACAAATTGAGATATGGAACCATTTACCATATGAAAAAACTTGCACCTTGATTTCAAAAATGCAAGAAGTGACAACAACCAAAACAACAATAAAAGATCAAATATTGAAAAAAATGTAATGCCAAAAAAATAAATTATAGATTTTATAGGCTTTGGGAAAAAATCCCATCACAATTAAAATTGTAATGGAGAACAATCATGTTAAGATTTTTTTAATTTATTTCAAAAAAAGTAGGAAAGGAATCATGTGATGTAAACAACACATGATTCCAAAATGATTTTATGTATAATATGGTTTTATTATCTTAAACCAATCGTGTCAATTTTAAATGAATTCTATAATCAATATTGTGCTTCAAAGCCACCCTAATTTCTTCCAACCCACATAGGAAAAAACATAGTATTTTCCTCCAATGTATTTCCTAATTTATAAATAAGAAATGAAACATTCTTATCCAATACATAGTCCATGTGCTTGGATTTGGTAGTTTTTGTGGCACGGTCAATGTGGGCAATTATCCACACTAAAACAAATTCATGACCTCTATCAACATGGAGCTAGGAAAAAACTTTTAGGAAAATTAAACATGCAAAACAATTGGAGAAAACAATCAATTATCTATATGAAGATTCATTTCCAAAACGAATTTTTTTGCAAGAAAATATAATTAAAATGATTTAATGGTAGCAAAATAACTAACAGAAGATGCCATAGGTAAATACCATGTTGCAACCACATGGAATTTCAATTGGAGCCAAAAAAACTTCATTGTAAATGGAGTTGTCGCAATCTACTATTTCCATGGATGTTCTTGCTAACAAAAGATCTTTTAGGTTCCTATAGTGCAACAACCAAATTCATTGTCATAATTTGTGAATAATTATTAACATGACCATGATCAACAAATGTATTGCAAATTTCCCAAAGTGAGAAGTTTTTATAACTAATATGATTTTTTATTAAATAAGAAATTGAAAAAAAAACATATATTAAAGCTTTAAAACTTACACACCAAATACATTGATCTTGAATAAGGAACATAACAAGGGACATAATTCCTTTCCAACAATGTAGTATTACATATTCAAAAGGTGGCTTTGACCCCAAGGTTTAGAGCTATGGGAAAACAAGATGTACCATTAGTGACATAACTTTGGCAATGTCATCTCTCATAGTTTGTCATTGTTCTTGACTTTTGAAAGGCAAACATTCAATACTTCCTTATGTGCATCAACAATGTGGTGAACTTCTATGTGATCAAAAACCTTGAGTCTCACATCATCACAAATTTTTGTTACTTCTACATTCTACCATCCACCATCGTTGGCAACATGAATCACACATAACTCAAGGCAACATATTCATACTACAATGTGGCCATTATAACTCCATTTATTCAATTCATGAATATTGATATTCTCATCATGGCAAAACTAAACATTTATGATGTTTTCAATGCATTGAACATCATGCGCAATTAATCTTTCCTCAAATTTAACATTTGGGCCAAGAGATGGTCATCTTCACTACCATTTTTATAATTGTACAACCTTTGTGTTCCAATTAAACTTGTAAAATTAGGGTTTAATCTTTTATAGTAACACTTGGACTTGTTGAACTTCCTATTTTCCACCTAATCACAATTCAATGTCATTTGACTATTGTAAACCACTTACAAAATAGCCAAGAACATCAAATTAACTAGACTAGACAAACTTGTGAATTAAAAACATAGTTTACTTATATAGGATCCTAGGGTAACACAACCATCATTCAAAGTTTCAAATTTTCACACTAATTTCCACCATTTAACAATAACAACTTATGAATCAAAACTACATGCATTTGCTAGCTTTTGCAGTTAACACAATTCTATTAGTGCATTAAAATGAAGCAAAATACCATTACTCATGGATGGAAAGAAATTCACATTAAAAAAATTCATTCTCTTTCATTTATTAGATGATGGAATGTGTTTTCACTAAAAGAGAATGTTGCAAACCAATGTTTAATAATGTTAATCTAGTGGAAATCAATGACCATTGGGTGATATCCAATGAAATGTTGTTTCATATTTTGTATTTTATGTGCAAACTCTGTTCATATGTTGTTCACCATGCCTTTTGATATTCCCTAGTTGCAATGACTAGATCTTTGGCCTTTATTATTCCACACCCAACAACAATTAAATCATTGTTTCTCTCACCAATGACTTGCAAAAGAAAAAACATAAAATCAAATAAATGAAACAATAAACAAAAAAATGTAGTACAACAAAAATGAACACAACAAAAGTTGCAAAACTTCACATAGACAACCAATCTTCACCATGTGTTTACCCACGATTCAAGTTTGAAACAAAACAAACAAAAATAAAATAATTATTAGATAGTTATTGTGCATGATGAAGATAAAGTTCCAAATGGGCACAACGAGGACTAAATTGAGGTTACAATAAAAACTTACTTGAAAAGCTCTGGGTGAAGGTGCTAAACAATTCCCATAGATAGAAAACCATTTTCAAGTACCACATTAACCAATGATGTCATTTTTGATATTTAGTTGCTCTTTCAAATATGAATGGAATTTCCATTGCTAAGAATAATGTCATACTTTTAAGCTTAGGTCTTAACTTACCCTCTTTATATGAGCCATTTAGGGGATGTTAAGGAGAGCTTTACACAACCTCCCATTGCCTATAAGCTTCAAGTTGAAATGTTAAATGTTCGATGGTGTGTTTCTCTTCATCAATTGGGGGAGGAGTTTATGTGCAATGGAACACATGATTACCATGTTGTAGTCATTCAAAACAATGTGTTACATTTTAGCAACAATTAAAGGATGAATTACATGAACATTTCTTGATCTATAACCTCTTTCAACCCCTTGGGCGTTCCATTTAACTCGTTGTTTCCATTCTTCTTCATTTGCTTTATAAGTGTTTTAATAACTTTGATGACAATCATTTTATGAGGGCTTGTTCTTTTGACAAAGATGTATAATAGCCCACCCTTTGCCAATAATCATGGACTTCAAATATCTTGTCTCATAGTGGAATCCTTTCCACTAACTCCCAAGTGATTTTTGATTCCCTCCCAATGTAGTTGGACAACCTTGTGATCAAATTCAACATACTTTCACTTGAACACCACAACTATTTATCTACACCTTATGTCCAAAGTACACCAAAGTCATGCATACGATTCACAAAACTCATGCTAGATTTTTTCTATTCAAATGCAAGCAATACCCCCATAGGGCTTATAAAACCCATGCTAGATTTTTGTTTTTAAAATGTAATACCTGCATAGGGCTCATAAAACCCATGCTAGAATTTTCTTTTTGCAATACCCACATTCAACAAATAAAATGTGTTTTGGCCACCTCTAATTTCCATATTCGCCTAACATTGAATGCAAGTATTGCATTTTTGGAATGGAGATTCATTTAAGAGGGAGTTAAACCAATACAACATTTTTGGCAAGGCCCATGTCAAAGATTTTAAATATATTTTTCAATATTTGCGTGCATTCATTGTTATTTTTTAAAATGTGGATATTATTTTTTGGAGTGAGTGTTGACTAAAAGACCAATATGTGGTGTTTTTTTATTACCACCCATGTGTAGATAATGCATAAATATTTGCAATACCTTTCATTTTTTTATGATAGGTAATGCACTTTGAGTTATTATTTCATTTAAAGCACGATTAAGATGAACATATGCCATTCATGTGGGTATTGATTTTTGTTTTTTTCTTCTAACTATCAAAATATGGGTATGAATAATGCAATCCTGGTAAATAGTCATTCAATTTTGTTGGATTTTAATTACCTACATATGCCATTTCAAATCTTGTATTAATGGGTGAAAGTACAATCAAGAAGACTAATTAGTGTACTTTCCTAGGTTGTATTACGAATATCCTAAAATATATCATGAAATTATCAAACGTATAATTTGGTTGGGTAAAAATATTGAAGTTAATATGGTTTTGATTTTATGTGAAAAAATATGATAAAACATATTTAATCAATAGTCAAGTAGGTTATTATGAATGAAAGTAGGTGCAAGTAGATTAAAACAATGTCCAAATAAACAAATAAACAAAATGGAAGCATTAAAGTATAACATAGATTTTGTGAAAACATGTAATTTATGAATTTTATATTTGGTTTTTGGAAATGAAGTAAGGTTAACAAATTTAAAAGTGTTATTTTCAAATGCATTATTTACACACTTTTATGAAACAATTGCTTTTCATTCTTATGAAATTTACATTCTTATGATGTCAATTGAAGCTCCATGGTTTTGCATTATGATAAGAGGAATCTTGAGCCATTTTTATGCTTAGATGTGAAAATCATTACTTTTGCATTACAAAAAACTACTTTTGTGGTCTACTTGATTGTGCTTTCACCATAATATGTAATACCCAAACATCAGTCATGACAAAGTTTTAGGGTGTTGCAAGACTTGCATAAGGTTATACCTTGCAAATTACAATAATGGGTAATGGCACAATACCTCACATTGTTTTTCTAAGTACAATTTTACTTGTTAATCTTTTTATAACATTTAACCTTTTTGTAGTGCTAACCTCATTAATTTGGAAGCAACTCCATAAAATCAACATTGAAGCAAAATAATAAAATATGTGCAACATATTTAGGCAACAAAAAATAAAATTTAAAAATTGAGATTGAAAATTTTGAGGAAATTACAACAACATTGTTGTTATAAAAGCAAAAAAGTGGAATGCAAGCATAAAGTAGCATCACTATAAATATATATAGAATAAAGGTCAAAAATGTCAATACTTAAACCAAAAATCCATTATTACTATTACAAATGGAAAATTGATAAAAAAAATGACAACAATGATGATGACATTGCTACGATAGCCTAGGATGAATTTTAAACAAAGGAAATTTTAGCATGTGTTTCATTCGTTGACTATAAAAAAATATATCAAAAAAATAATTTCAAAATGAATTAGTGAAAATAAATCCGTTCAAAAAGATGTGTGAGGTGGTGATAGGAGTTGCAATCCATTTCAAGATGTGTGAAGTGGCAATAACATTTGCATCCCTATGCATGGTCAAGCAAATTGGCCTAAATTTACAATCTCCCAGAAATCACATTTGACAATGTGTATGTGTGTTTACAAAAGTTCCACAAAATTGTACACAAAATCATGTAATTTTTAAATTTAATTGCACATGTGGGGATGACAACTCAACCATAAAAAAATGGATATGATTAAAAATATATGTGTGTATAATAATTATCACTTTCCATTAAAAAAAGTTATAAATTGAAGGGCCTACTTAAAAAACAATTCGTACATGAAAGGCCATGCAAAAAATACTAGTAGCTACATAAGTTCATTTAAACAAGATGAACCCTTTGAAATTTAATATCATAATACCTTGGCGGCTTTGGCACATTAATATTGGATGATTAATATAATTTGAAATTTTTAATTCGACACTTCAATTTTTTATTTTGAAATTTTTGACATATTAGGAATAAATGCAATAAAATCAGCAAGGTTTTCACAAATTCCTATTGTACTTTTGGTTAGAAAGAAGGAAATAACTAAAGGCTTTGCCATTATGTACACCATCTTGTCAAAACAATTCAAATGAACCAAACCCTAGCACATTCATTATATGGAAAAGTGCAATATCCTTTTTTGTCTAGATCTGGCCAAGAAAAGAGAAAGATGATTCAAGGTTTGTTGCTTGTGAGGTGCATATCGGGTCCCCTATAGCCATGTGCCCAAGTGAAAGGGTAGGAAGTTTAAAAAGAATTATCTAGATTGATCAAAATTTATGTGACTTTAGTGGATAGGGCATGGGTGCAAGTCTAGTGCCTTATTTGAATTTTCAAAATTTTCAATGTAAAGTACAATTTTTTAAAAATAAAATCTAGCAAAATGAAAAATAATATAATTTTTTCGTAGTCACCTAGGTACTACAGTACCTACATATGGGCCATGTTGAAAATAGTGGTAATCACATAAGCTCACTTTTACACTAAATGCCCCCCTTGAAATGCAATACTTACCTGTGAGGCCATGAAAAATGTATATAAAACATTATTGCAATACGTGAATATAACCTCCTTAGCCCACACTAAACATTGCATCCAATGACAATACCGACCTATGACCTCCCTAACCCACATTAGACATTGGGTCCAATAGCAATACATGCATATAATCCTCCTAGTACACATTGGAAAAATGCTCCAATTGCAATACATGCATAATGAAACCTAACCAACCTTGCACTAATTACAATACCTACTTATAATCATCCTAACACACATTGGAAATTTTTTCCAACTAAAATATTTGCATCATGAAACCAAACCCACCTTATATTAACCTCAATATTTTCATATAGAGTTTTTAACACACATTGAAAGTTTGCGTTAACTATAATACTTGCGTTTCTTGATCCAAATGTTAAGTAATCACAATACTTCCAGAATCCCTTCAAATATGCATTGCATAATTGTAATACCTACATCAAAACTTCACAAGATGAAATGAAGTCTCTCGAGGAAGTAGGTTTTGTTCTCAATAATTGACAATTTATTCTTCTTTGAAATCTATTTGGTGGGAAACTTCATTCCAATAAATCGATTTGCCAATGCAATGTTACAACATGAAATGGGAAGGTTGTTTGATGCACATTGCCATTTACAATCTCAAAACAACATCATAATCAATGGCAAGCTAGTTAGCTTCTTGTGGGGATTTTCCAATCACTATTAGAGGATCTTGGTTCTAGATTTGGATGAATATATAAAATTTTATGTGGCAAAACTTCAAACAAGAGGCAATATGAAGTTACAATTCAAAACTTCCTAACCTACACTTGCATGAATTTTGTGACAATGATTTCAAATTCATTAGGAAAATAAGGGAAATGGGTCCCTTGTAAACGTGCATGTAACATGTCATGTGTTGTGGGTAGTTTGAAATTTTCATTCATTTCCTAACTTGGAATTGCAATGAAGTTCGTCACTTATTATTTTTTTCAATTAAAACATTCCATTGGTTTATTTTTGTAAAATGGAAAAAAATATTTTATCTCCAAAGTAAAAATATTCCAAAAACATTTCTTTGTGCTGGCTAGATTGAACTAACACCCGCCAATGCACCAACGTGGATGGATGGTGAACTATAGGATTATCGTTTTTATCCATGTGCCATCCCAAGTTGATTTTCTTGGTTTGCCCATTTTTAGCCTTGATTTTAGGTTTTTTTGCAACTTTATTTTTCCCCGCTCCCCACCTAGTTTTTTTTCTTTTTTCTTTTTTTTTTGCTTCTGAAACTTTTCCCACCAACCCACCTACTACCCCCCACTATCCCCCTCCGACCTACTCACCTATATATATAAATTAAAAGTAGACTCTTCCCCATCTACCTACTCACCTATAAATTAAAAATGTGATGCCCTCATATCCACTTGCCTAGCCCCATTTATTTATCTACCTACCAACATTTTAAGTAGGTATTTACTAAACTCCACCTACATGGCTACACCTACATACATGGTTGCCATTCTAATAAACCCCTAATAGTCGACAATGATGAAGAAAGAATAAAATGAAGGTATTGCATGGAGCTTGGTCTTATTCACTCAAACAAATAAATAAGGGGATGATTAAAGTATTTGACACACCTTATATAAGGGTATTTTATGTTTTGTTTAGAGTGTGTTTTCCATGGGGGTATTGCAAACCAAATGGATAATCAAAGCAACATAGAGCTCTAGTTCAATTTAGATGCATTTAATGTATGTTGTATTCAAGTTCATAAAACAAAATATTCAATGAACATGCAATACCCCATTTTAGGTAACCTTGAAATAATTTAGGCTCCATATCATATCTTTTGAAATTTGGAGAAATATCACGTAGCCCTAACGAAACCTAAAAGGAATGCAATACCCTCATTGGGCTACATTATAACACTATCGGCTGAATTATTTGGTCCAAGCTATTAGAGGTGTATTTTTTATCCCCAAAAGGACTCATTAAACATGCAATGCCCTTCTTAGGGTATCCCATGAATACATTGGGTTCCATAACATTTTTTTGACATGGAGGGGTATTGCGTAGCCCTTTGAAAACCAACATGGAAACCAATACCTTCATTAGTTGTATTCTATAATTAAACACCATGGATCTACACTATTGGAAGGCTATTATTCATGGCCAAAATTACTCAATAAATTTGTAATACCCTTCGTAGGGTATTCCAAAAATATATTGGGTTCCATAACATATATTTTGAAACCTATAGGGATATTGCATAGCCCTACCAAAATTTAAAAGTAAAGTAATACCCTACTTGGGGCATTCAATAAACACCATGGGCTAAATTATTTTGGCCTATACTATCAAAGGGTATTGCTTATGGCAAGGAATACTCAATGCTTGTGTAATAACCCTTATAAGGTATCCCATATATCCTTTGGGCTCTTTTGGAGGGGTATTGCATAACCACACCAAAACCTACAAGGAAACCAATACCCTCATTATGGTATTTTACAATTAAACACCATGGGTGTACGTTATTGGAGGGGTATTACTCATGGCCAAAACTACTCAATACACCTACAATACCCCACTCAGACTATCCCATAATTACATTGGGCTCCATAATATATTTTTTGAAACTTGGAGGGGCATTTCATAGCCCTACCAAAACCTACAAGCCAAGCAATACCTTGTTCGGGGCATTCAAATAAACACCACGAGCTAAATTATTTTGGTTAGATTATCAAAGGGGTATTGCTAATGGTTAGGAATACTCAATGCACATGCAATACCCCTTGTAGGGTATCCCAAAAATCCTTTGGGTTCTATAACATATATTTTGAAACTTGGAGGGGTATTGCATTACCATACCAAAATGTAGAAGGAAAGCAATACTCACATCATATTGGGATAATATCTTGAACCATGAAACAAAAGGACATTTTAAGAAATAAATTATTCCTTTTTTAATACGTCATGTCATACATATTGATTCAAATAAATGAAGGTATTGCAAAATTGGTCATGTTGATGGTAGAAGGTCCACTTGAATTAAATTATGGAGTTTAAATGCAATACATGTATTGTATTGTGATAATCCATTAACCGTGAAATATAAAAATATTTTTAAAATATTTGATTCCTTGCCAATGCATCATGAAATTCATGTTTTAAAAATTATTTGTTCACCTTTCAATATGATTTAACAAATATAAAAATGAATGTAAAGTGAAATTGGTCACATTGATGATATAAGGGGTTTAGGGTTTAATGCAAAATTTACTACTTAATGCTAGAAATTCATAGTTTGTCAAAATCAAAAAATTAAAGTTCATGCTTAACATTTATTCATTGCACATTTTAAAAAAATTCCCTCTTAAATTTTTTAATTCATATATATATTTTTAAAAACATAAAGTCTATAATTAACAATATTTTAATGTCTATTTAAATTAAAGCACATGATTTTTTTAATGGTTCACGTAATAATAAAAAATGATTTCTCCCATATATTATCCAACGTATGATTGAAAATTTTTAATTTTTTTTGACATATAATAAATATTTTATAGTCTAAAAAAACTATATAGTATGTCAGTAATAATTTATATTTTATAAACATATAACGTAAGTATTTATGTGAATTTTATTTTTTATGATGTATTATATTTACTTAAATATTGGTCCAAATATATTGTTATTTGTAACATATCAACTAACACATTATATATAATTAATTATATTATGGAATTATATTTTTGATTCATTTTAATACATATAATATCTTCATATTTATTTAAAATAATATATTAATATATTAATTATATATTAAAATTAAATGATATATAAACCCATGGTTATGTATAGTGCAAATATTTTGTATGAAATTGATTTCATAAATTTTTAAGTTATTAACATTGTCAACTTGATGGGTCGAAAGGTCCCAATAGACTCAAAAGTAAGTGATCCTTCTTCCAATAGCTGATCTTGCCTGATAAGATTTATAACTTGTGTGTTGCACCCATTGATTTGACTTGTGATGATATCTCTTTTTCAAAATTTTTACAAGTGGATACCCATCTCTTTTTTGTTCAAGAGACTTCTTTTCAAGTTCTATGCAAATGGGTTCCCATATATTTTATTTGCTCAAGAACTCTTTTTTTCAAGTTTTATACAAATTGGTACCCATGTTTTATTTTCTCAAGATATTTATGAAAATATAAGTTGTAGATCTAACTCATGAACAAATCAAATATATTCAAAGCTCCATAAAATCAACCCAAGTTTGAAGCTCTATAAAAAATTCTTCTTTCTGAACAAATCCATTGTCTACTAACCCAGTTGATTCAAATCAACTAAGTTTGAATCTCTATATTGAAATAAATTGTGCCTTGGAAGTTTCATGGAAGTACTTGAATAATCATGTGTGATGGTGTTGTGTTGGACTGTATTTTTATGTTTTGCTCATTCTGCTTATGATGGATTGCTTGTAGGGTATAATGAAAATGGGAGTACTAGAAATGTGAAGGTGAAGGTGTTGACATGCTATTGTGGACCATGGATCATCCACCACCCACAAAAATGTATGTGATATTGACCTTGCAAGATGGTGCATTCAAGGATGTGGTTCATTAGCTACACACCTAGAGGTATGACATTTTTGGTTTTATAATGTGGTCCTTAAAATTCAAGCAATAAATAATATTGTTCTTCTTCCTACTACACCTTCCTTGAAGAACTTAGCATCATTGTCAGCACATGAAGAAGGAAAAAAAAATAATACATGAATAAACTTAACAAATAAAAACCAACTAATTTCCATAGTGTTCCAAAGTTTATAATCACTACAAGTTGTTCCATAATTCACATAAAGGGGGGTTTGCTATTGGAAGCTTCTAAGAAACCTTCAAATCATGGTGAGGGCATGATTTGGAATATCAAGTAGCTGGGCATGAAAATGTTGGAAAGCTCTTGGAAGCCATGCTAGAGTTTGTGTTAATTCAAAAGCTTTGTGAAGGCCAAGTTGTTATGCAATGTTCTCGACACCTCGAGAAACTAAACATGATTTGACAATCCAAAAAACATAGCAATAATCAAAAGAAGGTAACCAAGCATTGTCTTCCCTAATCTAACATGAACAATCCATTCAACAACGCTGGGAACATGAAAAAGAAGAAGCAACTTGAACATGTGCATCTTTTGCCAAGCCTCGACAATACTAATACTATTACATTACCATCCATGTTGGTGCATTGGTGGGTGTGGTCCACTTTGCCATATAATTTTATATAATCATTTTAGCCATAGGACCAACAATTGAAAACATACAACTCCTAAGTCGAAGTGCTACTTAGCCAAATTTGTTTAAATCCTTATTTGGATGATTGTTAGTCCACCTACATCACAAAATTGAAAAAAAGAAAACCTATCCTTGAACATTCTTTCTTAGGTAATTTCTACCTTTCACTTTAACTTGTACCTAAATTATTTTAGTACGTGTCAAAATGGAAGGCTATGTCCTCTTATGGATGATCACTAGTCCAATGACATCACAAATTTAAAAGAAAAAATCCCTATGAAACAACAAGGATGCAATTGATCTACAAAATGTTCATGTGCTGCTTTGAAGATTTTGAGATATTTCTAATTTTAATTTATGTATGTAATCCATATTTCAAAATAAATGTTCATCTAAGAAATAAATAAATAAATAAATAGACAAATAAATAATTTGATTGGTTTGTATTTTTAAAAATATATATGCTTGTAGTTAGTGATTTTTTTTTCAATTTTTTTAATGTTAATATCATAATTTTGGACTATCAAATAGTTGGGTATGAAAACCTTTGAATGTCATGTTTTGAACTACATTTAGTCCCACTGTCTAGAAATACATGACCATTTAAGTGTGTTATGTTATCATTGTGGAATAACACCTCTTCCTCATCCTTGGCATTGTACAATTCCTTACTTTGTAAAGTGGCACAAATCTTATTAGTGTCTTTTAACAGTTTTTTTTGCCTTGCCCTACCAATGGCAGACCTAACAAAAAATACTGCATCAGTGTTCACATTTAGGATGATGGTAGTTTTGATAAAACACTAGCTAGATTCCTTTCCTTCACCTACATCCCAACAAATCCTTCTTGTTTGAACTACATGGTGACATTGATCTATTTTGTTAGCTATGGTTTCCCATCACATTTTGCTCTTAGATTATTATCACAAAATGTCCCCCCCCTCATGTTTCAGCAAACTTTGCTAATTGATAAGTCAAACCAAAGGCTACAATGAAATAGAAAATTAGAATGTGGTTTTGGAAACTTGTAATGTTACAATAATTCCCAAAATCCTTTCCACAAGAAATATCTCTTGCCACAAGGTTTATGTCCATGTTCTAATTCATTTATGACTTTCATATGCAAGATTGTGTTAGCATTCACATGTTCTCCTGCTCCATATGTTTTACTAGCACCAAAATGGCATGCCCACACAGAAGTTCCATTTTCATGCATTTGAACTCTAGGTGGTTTTTGTTTTTCAAATACCCTTGTATCAATGATGTCATCATCATGCCTTGATAAAATATAGTGAAGTTGTTGTCTCTATTTGTTGCTTGATAAACCTCTAGGGATTGTTATTTCAAACCCAAATTCATAAAAAATATGCACAACAAAATAATCATTGACGATAAAAGTAAACACTAGATGTTCCCCTTTCTTTAGGCAATGGTCCATTACAAATGCTTTTCCAACCATCATAGAATCTTCCATTGCATAAGTTCACTTGCCATTCACATTCGTTGTCTCCTCCTTATAAAATCAAGACCTTTTGCACTAGTAGCCTATGTTGCATCCAAAACACAAATGAAATTTCCTACAACACAACAATGTATTCATTCACTAATGAATATCGCCAAGCAAGCCATAGGCATCACTCATCGACTTGGGCATCAACAAAATCCTCTTCCTTGTTATTCTCCTTTTTTGGAATATAAAAATAATCTTTCAATAAGAACCTTGATTTTTTTCAATCATGGTTTAAGGTTTAATAATTAGGGTTTTCGTTGAATTTTGAAATATAAGTACCTAACATTATGTACATTTAGTTAATGTAATTTTTAAATTCTATGTAAAAATTATTTATAATATATCAAATAATAATATATTTAATTAATTAATTTTTGGATTTATTATTATTTTGCATTCTTATAAATATAATATCTGCTTAATTATTTTAATTTGGTAAAAATTATTTAAACATTAATAATAGTTGAAAGACATTTTCAAACTCATAAATGATAAGAATTGTTTAATGGACCAATGTAAAATTGTTGATATATGTAAATGAAGGTATTGCAATATTGGCCACATAGATGTTATAAGGTTATACTTCAACAAAGTTTTGAAGTGTAACTGCAATACCTTCATTTTGATGATAATTTCATCACCTTTTACCATCAATGTGACCAACTTGACAATATTTTCATTATATTATGACTTAAGATATTGTCACAATATGGTGAGGGCATTGTATTCCTTTTAGGTTTTGGTAGGGCTATGCACTACCTTTCCAAGTTTCATGGTGAATGCAAATATCCCAAGATGATGCAAATATTACATTTGAACTCGATAACTTTGTTCAAGTCACCTTCTACCATCAATGTGAAGAACTTTACAATACCTTCATTTACTTGAATCACTATTTGACATGATATAGTGAACATGGAATAAATATTTTAAAAACATTTGTTTGTTTCATGGTTTACGATATTATTACAAAATGATGCAAATACTTCTTTCCTTCTAAGTTTTGCTAGAGCTATGCAATAGCCACCCCAAATTCCAAAATATATGTTATGGAGCCCAAAGGTTTTATGGGATACCCTGAAAGGGGTATCCCATGTGAATTGAATAATTTTAGGCATGAACAATACCCCTTTAATAGCATGAACCAAAATAATTAAGCTAATGGTTGTTTGTAAATTACCCCAAATAGAGTATTACTTTCCTTCTAGGTTTTGGTATGGCTATGCATTACCCGTCTAGTTTCTATAGATATGTTATGCAGGCCAAGGGGTTCCTAATATACCCCAATAGGGGTATTGCATGTGCATTGAGTAATAATTATAGGCATGAACAACACCCTTCTAATAACCTCTTCCAAAATAATTACACCCATGGTGTTTACAAAATACCTTCATAAGGGTATTACTTTCTTTTTAGGTTTGAATTTTTATTTTTGGGGGTAAAAAAAGGTTTTTTTGTTTGAGTGCATGACTAGAATAACTTTTTTGATAATTTCATCAAACATACATATAAGAATATGTGATAATGTATATTAACACAAGATGGTGTATGATGAAAGTGAAATACCTTAAACAAAAATAAAATGGGTGAAATGTGTTACAAAAATGTGCAAAAAATGCCCAAGTCCAAAACAACCCCACCCTAAAATGGGGAACATGTGATAATGGTAAATATGTGGTTACCCAAAAAATAATTTAACCTAACATCTTGAAGTCCAAAACAATATCCTAATCAAAATGGGGATAGATTATGGGCTATTTGTGTCACTAATAAAGGCGGATGGGATCCTATTGGCCCTCTTGTACCGCATTAATGCAACCTTTATATCATGGGCATGCTAATTCATAAATATCCCACAATTGGCCAATGTTGCGTCCACAACATCAACCACAAATAACACAATATAATAAATATTGCACATGAAACCTAAAAACTGAAATTCAAATAAAATTTAGTATGACATTGCTAAAACTTATCGGCCATGAATCATTTAAAAATCATGGTATTACGTAAGAAGGCCAATCTTTTTACGCCGCATTGTTTTATTGGATGTAGATTTCCAATCACACTCCATTTAAACACTTTTGAGTGCCTTTGCATATCCAGCTTAAGTTGCTCAAATGACAACTTCAAGGTCCTCATTGTGCTCCACCTTGGCCTGCACATTGAGAGGGGTGGACCCCACACCCCATGTAGTCATGCCAAGAAGTAGAAGAATGTAATTAGAAATTAACTTCACAAGTGCGATCTTACAAATTTTAGGTGTGTATTGCAAATCATTTTGGAGCTTATCCCACTCTAGGAGTGCATGCCTTTTATCCCAAACAATGGCCTTTTGCTCATTGTGACAAAAATTAATTAGGGGCATTAGTAAAAAATGGTCATTTGCAATTGGTCCTTATGACTAATTTTTAGTTACAAACAGCATTTGCAATTAAAATTTAAATCGTCGTTTTGGACAAGTCACATTGACACTAGTCACAAATGACAACAAATTTTGTATGAAAGAAAAAGTGAAAGAACTACGTTTTCAACCTTTGATTGGTCATATACATATTGTCACTTGTAACTAAAATGCGATTTTTTTAGTAAACAATGGAAACAAGTTATGTGTTACCATGTGTCCCAACTCATAATAATTAATTAATTATTATTATTTTGAAATAATCTAAGACGTTTGATTTTTATATTTGGACGGTTTAGATTGTGACACGTGGTGCAATATAATTTTACCATGTGGCATATTAATTGAATTTGTCCAAATTAAATTTAAATCAATATTTAAGTATGTAGGTTAAATTAGGTACCTACCTACCCATCTAAGCTAAACACATATCTAAGTAAGACCTATTTACATACTTACGCCAAATACGTACTTAGGTAGGTAGGTAGGTAAGTTAGGGAAGTAGGTAGTTAGGTGTAAATACATGAAAATTTTAATTTTATTTTGGGTTAAGTTGTTTTTATTAACTCATCTCATATGCCCATGTTTTTACATATAAAAATATAAGACAAAACACCTTGTTTATATACTTTTCAAGATGAGAATGAAAGCCAAAACATATGGGATAAATTTTTTTGTTCCAAATCGTTCATGACTAAACATAATAATAATATAATTTGTAGTTAGCCTAGGTTAGATATTTATTATTATTATAACATAATATTATGTCATTTTTTAGAGCTATTATTACTTATTATAATTACATTTTTATTTTTTGATAAATAAAAAATTAATTCTTAATAAATAAATTAATAATTTGAAAATAATTTATTAATAATAATATATTATATTCAGTTTATAGTAATTATTTCAATAATCATATAATTATTTTTCCTATCATTCTAATATCATCATCATTATGTAATAAAATATTATTATTTTAGAATTTTATTCAAAGATAATATTGAAATTAAAATTTCTATTACATGTAATTAATATAAATATAAAATATACAAATAATATAAATAATAATAAATGTCATTTGTAATCATTTTTTAAAGTATAATAAGATGGTTTGGATAAACTTGTAATATGGGCACAATATGTTTAACAAATATCTTACATGAAATTTTCTTATATTCAAAATATACATTAATCAGTGTAACCATAATATCGAGACCATTTATGCTAATAATAATATTTGAATACACATGTAATATGGTTGTTTATATACATTCAAAATAGACATTTATAAATCCTAATACATCCAATTATATTCCTTAGAATTCACAAAATACACCTTTGTATATTCATAGGGTTATAACTGAATTGGTCACATTTACAACTAATGGGAGACAAATTGTTTTTCTTAGATGAAAACTAAACTAAATGTTATTCACATAGAAGGATGAACATCAAAATAGTCGCAAATTAGTTGCAAATATGACCAACACAAGAAATAGTTGCAAAAATGTTCAAATGCAATCGTAGATAATTAATAGTCACATGCAGTTGCGAGTAAATGGTTACATTTTGGCCAATTTATACTAGTGGGGGTTGCTCAAGATTCGTGCATTCATGGCCGTGTGATCTTGAACCCTTGGGCCCTCCTCCCAAATAGATGGGCATCCGAGCTTATTCGGTTCCATAACCACATTGTGGTGTGCCCACAAATGTCGTACCAAGTTGTACTTGGTTGTATAGGATGCATCACACCCATCAACCCTACAAGTAAATTTGGGTCCATCCCTTGCCCAATGGACACCCTCTATGGTAATCGTGGGAGGGGCAACCACATTTGAAACCCAAAAAACAAAAACAAAAATTAACATTATGGATGAAAGTTAGCTCATGTACAATGAAGGTATTGCATGAATAGATAAAAGATTTAAACCTAAGGATGAGGGTATTACATAGAAGGATAAAAATAAAAAACAAAAGGTGGGGGTATTGTGTAGAAAGATAAAAGATCCAAAACACAAGATGAGGGTAAAGCTTAAACCCAATGTTCAAAAGCTAATTTTAAATAAAAAATCACCTACAAAGGCTTGGGGTATTGCTCTTAGACTTTCACCCAAAAAAATGTCCCACCCACCCTCTCATGTGGAAAAGGAAGGTGGGGGCAAGGGTGGGGTTTAAGGAGCAAAATTAATGAAGGTATCCCAACAAAAATATTGACCAAAAAAACCCTGCCCATCCTCTCCACTTGACAAGATGCATGGGGCAATAAATTATAAAGGAAGTTTAATATATCATCTCCATCAATTTGGGCATGAAGTTCAACATCCTCATTTGTATTTTCTTCCTCTAACACTAAAATAGGAACTACATTTTCTTATTTTTTTGTCATCAAAATAGTCTTTTTCAAATTTGCATCAATTTTATTTACATCTACAATAGATGCTTCTCCAACATCCCCACCCACTTGCACTTGTTCTTGAATAATTTCAGGAGCAGCCAATGCAACCACATCTTTAGTTAATACTTGCATTTCCTATCCCACCACGTTTGCCTCCAAATCTCCTTCACCTCCCATGTCATTTTCAGCTAATACTTTGCATTTCTTGTCCCACCACCCTTGCCTCCAAATCTCCTTCACCTCCCATGCCATCTTTAACTAAAACTTATTAATTTGTTCCACCATTCTTTGTTTTTATTCAAGTTTGCATTTAACACAAACACAAAATACAAAAACAAATTATATACTAAAAAAGAAAAAATTCCAACATTAGCACCCTGCTCTGCTAGCACCAATGCTAACACCATGCTCATTGTCGTTCTTTTATTCTTGTGAAACCACACCACAATGACCACGAGTAGCACAGCTCCCACGTTCCTGCACGACAACATTAAAAGAGGATGATGACGACACATGGTGTCATCGTCATCCTTTTCACAACAAAAAAAAAGAAAATGACAATGGCATTGATGTTATTGTTGTTTTCTTTGCAATAGAAAAAAAAACCAAAAACGATGCGCAACATGTGGTGTCATCGTTTTCTTCTTACATTCCTACAAAACAACACTAGAAGAGGATGACAATGGCACACAATGTCCTTGTCATCCTCTCCACAATTTAAAAAAAAATGACAACGACAATGTTGACATCGTTTTTTTGCAACATAAAAAATAAATGATGAGTAGTTACACATTACTTGTCATCATTCTTCCCACGCTCCTACAAGCCAACATTAAAAAAAAATAACAACACATGGTCTCGTCGTCATCCTTCTTATAGGAAAAAAAAAAGAAGGGACAACAAAAGATAAAGAAAAGAAGATGATAACACCATTGCTGTCATCTTTTTCATAGCAAAAAACAAAAAAACAAAAAAACAAAAAAAAAAAAAAAAAAAATTTAAAAAAAAAAAAGGCAAGGCCTTTCATTCTGCCACCACTTTGAAGTTCTTAACCTCCTCTTGTTTTTTTCCTAAGCTCCTCTTACCTTCCTCCCATTCTCCTCTTGCCCCCCTCCTCAGC
>Ga0116227_10007466_pt1 | contig 21278 bp, 16 predicted proteins | sample S1TSphgellanicum_FD_89693 | JGI IMG/M metagenome (GOLD analysis project Ga0116227, IMG submission 89693) | Host-associated microbial communities from peat moss isolated from Minnesota, USA - S1T2_Fb - Sphagnum magellanicum MG | ecosystem: Host-associated > Plants > Peat moss > Unclassified...
ATCGACGATCTCGCGATCCATGTCGATGCCGTCACGACGCGGATCGACGATCTCGCGATCCATGTCGATGCCGTCACGACGCGGATCGACGATCTCGCGATCGCGGTCCACAACGGCTTCGAGCGCGACGATGCTCGACTCAAGGACCTTGACACCGGCCTCGGCGCGCTCACGGTCGAAGTGCGCACAGGTTTCGGGCGTGTCGATCGCCGGCTGGGCAATCTAGAAAGTCGCTTTGAGGTGGTCGAGACGACGCTCGGCGAAGTAAAGACAGAATTACGCGAGGTCAAGACGGACGTGCGCGACTTGAACGCACGCACGACGGTGCTCGAAACCGAGGCCGACCCGTAACGGGCGCCGGCTCCGTAGGCGCCGCAAGCATTTCGCGTGGCAAATTCGGAGCCGCTCGACCTGGCCTGAGGCCTGCTGGTGCTCGCGACACCAGGCGGCCGATCGTCGCAACCTAGCGCCGACCGGTGCGAGCTCGAGGGCCGCTGACCTTCGCGCTCGCGGGGCTTTCGCATAGCCGGGGGGAAGTCGAAGCCGGTGAAACCTGTGCTCGTGATGCGGCTACTCGCCGTGTGCTTTTTGGTGTCGGCGATGCTCCAGCGCGCGGCCGCGGACCCCATTTCGCAAGCCTTCGAATCGCTCAAGTACCGGTCCATCGGGCCCGCGATCTCGGGCGGTCGCACGACGGCGGTCGCGGGCAGCGACGCCGACCCGCGCGTCTATTACGCGGGCGGCGCCGACGGCGGCGTGTTTCGGAGCAGCGACGGCGGCACGTCCTGGGAAGCGACGTTCGACAAGGCTTCGGCCGCGGCAATCGGCGCGATCGCGGTCTCGGCGAAAAATGCCGACGACGTGTGGGTCGGCACGGGCGAATCCAACCCGCGCAACGACGTCCAAGAGGGTTCCGGCGTCTGGCATTCGATCGACGGTGGAAAAAACTGGCAGCACGTGGGACTCGACGACGCGGGCTGCATCTCGAGCATCTCGATCGATCCGCGCGAACCCGAGGACGTCACGGTGGGCGTGCTCGGACACGTGTTCCGCGACGGCACCACGCGCGGTATCTACGTGACGCGCGACGGCGGCGCGCACTGGTCGCAGACGTTGTACGTGGGCCCGTCGAGCGGCGTCTCGGGACTCGCGCGCGTTCCCGGCCGGCCCGACACGCTGTTCGCCGGCGTGTGGCAGTTCCGCCGCGAGCCGTGGATGATGACCAGCGGCGGGCCGCTCGGCGGCCTCTACCGTTCGGACGACGACGGCGCGACCTGGCGCAAGTTGACCGGCCACGGGTTGCCCGCGGGCCTGACCGGACGCATCGGCTTGACCGCGGGCACCGGCGGCCGCGTCTACGCGATCGTGCAATCGAAAGACGGCGACATCTGGCGCAGCGACGACGGCGGCCGCTCCTGGCGCGTCGCACCGCACAGCCCCTACATCGGCGCGCGGCCGTTCTACTTCAGCAACATCTTCATCGACCCCGCGAACCGCAACCAGTTGATCGCGGTCTCGTTGATCCTCTCGCTGAGCAAGAACGGCGCGGCCTCGTTCGATAAGATCTCGACCAACGGCGGCTGGGATTACCATGCCGCGTGGTGGTCGGGCGACGGGAATCGGCTGATCGTCGGCAGCGACGAAGGCGTGACGCTATCGGCCGACGGCGGAAAACATTGGCGCCAGCCGTACGACTTGCCGTTCTCACAGCCGTACCACGTCGCCGCCGGCGATACGCTGCCGGCGTACGCGGTTTGCATCGGCTTGCAAGACAATAACTCGTGGTGCGGCCCGAGCACGAGCGACAACGGCCTCGGCGTGCTCAACCGCGACTGGTATATCGTCGGCCCCGGCGACGGCATGCACGCGCTTTTCGATCCGAAAGACCGCGACCTGATTTGGCAGACCTCGACCAACACCGGCACAGGTCAAGTCTATCTGTACGACGCGCGCACGACGCAGTCGTTCGACGTGTCGCCCGACGCAGCCGATAACAGCGACGCGCCGTCAGCGCTCGAACACCGGTTCAATTGGGATACGCCGATCGCGTTCACGCACGACGGCAAGGCGCTGGTGGGCGGTGAAGTCGTCTTCGAAAGCGGCGACAAGGGTCGTTCCTGGACGATCGTGAGCCCGGACCTCACGCGCAACGACCGCTCGCACCAGCAGATCTCCGGCGGCCCGATCACGCAGGACGTCTCGGGCGCGGAGGTCTCAGACACGCTGCTTTCGATCGCGCCCTCCAAAATCGATCCGAACGTCATCTGGACGGGCAGCGACGACGGGCTCGTGCACGTGACTCGCGACGGCGGACAAACCTGGACCGACGTCACCCCGCCCGACGCCCCGCACTTGGGCCGCGCATATACGGTCGAAGCGGGTAACGCGGATGCCGGCCGCGCCTACGTTGCGATCGACAACCACATGCTCGGCGACGACCGCCCGTACGTGTTCGCGACGTCGGACTACGGCAAAACGTGGTCGTCGCTCGGCGCCGGGTTGCCGCCGACCGCGTTCGTGCGCGTCGTGCGCGAGGATCCGAAAAACGCTAACGTGCTGTATGCGGGAACGCAACACGGCGTCTTCGTATCACTCGACGGCGGGGCACGTTGGCACGACCTGCGGCTCAACATGCCCGCGACCGCGATTTACGATCTTGCGATTCAAGCGCAAGCCGACGACTTGCTGGTCGCCTCGCACGGACGCGGCGTCTGGATTCTCGACGACCTGTTGCCGCTGCGCACCTACGGCGCCGTCCCGGCCGGCGGGCCGTTCCTGTTCCCGCCGCACGCGGCGTATCGAATGTGGCAAGCGCCGCCGGTCAACTCGTTCACGGACCAGACGCTGCCCGACGGCGAGTTCGCGGCGCCAAATCGCGATCTCGCGCTCTTCTCCTATTTCATTCCCACGGCCGCTCAAAAGGTTGAAATCGATATCGTCGATGCACGCGGTAGCGTCGTCAAGCACCTCGCCGGCAAGAAAGTCACCGGCCATGCCGGCGTCAACCGCACGGGCTGGGATCTGACCGAAGACGGTCCGATCCGCTGGGACGGGACCTTCGAACAGAACCGCGGCCCCAAGACCGGGCCCGAAGCCGTGCCCGGCGCGTACGTCGCGCGGCTGATCGTCGACGGTACGACCCGCGAGCAACCCCTGACGATCGTGGCCGACCCGCGCGACCAGACCGGCATGGACGACGCGACACGACGCCACGACGCGCTCGCGACGCTGAACTCCGGCCTCAGCAGCATCGACACGTGGCTGAACGAAATCGACGCGCGTCTCAAGTCCACGCACCCCGACCCGCAGCTCGTCGAGTTTCGCGCGCAGTTAACATTGGATCCGCAAAACGTCGAAGACCTCCGCGCGCCGCCCGGGCTGCGCGAGCGCATCATCGATCTGATCGCCCGCATCGGGTCGTCGGCGTTCCAGCCACCGACCGCGCCCCAGACCGCCGAATTGTCACACATCCGCGCCGCCTATGCAGCGCTCGTCCCAACGGCCGATAAACTCCACCTGTGAGATCAAGGCTCGCAACGCCTTGGCCCGCTTCTTCGCGGGCACGCTCCTCGGGTTCGCCGCCTTCCCGTGCATCCAGGCCTTTCTCGTGTCGCCCCGCTCGGGTACGAGCCACACGCTCGGACTCGACGAAATCGCGCTCGGCTTGGCGCTCGGTCCGTCGCCGAAGGTAGCCGATTTTAGGGTCCGTGGCCGAGGTTAACCGATCCCGCTTTGGGCGGGCGACGCGTCAGCGCGATAGTTCGCCGGCAAGTGCGGCGATCGAGGGGGCGAACGCGTAGACGGCCGCGGAATTGATCGCGAACGGATTGGGCGAGGGGCAACTGCGCTGCAGCGTCTCGAATCGCTCGATCGAGGTTTGGTAACTGACGAAGAGGAGGCCCCGGTCGGCGGTGGTCTTGCCCTCGCTGCGTTCGAGGTTCGAAACTTCGGGTCCGAAGGCGATGCCCCGGCGCACGAGCCCCGACGCTCGCCACACGGCTGCGTCGAGACCCCGGCCCGCGGGCACGTTGCGTGTGAATTCCTCGTACTCGGGCACCAGCTGCTCGATCCGCCGAAATACTAGGTACGAACCGTTCTTCATCCAGGGAAGCGGGGCCGCGTCGACGGCGGCGCGTTCGTCGCGCAAGACGGGCCCGCCCCGCTCCGGATCGCAACTGCCCGAGCGCGCGGGGTTACCGAAGTGGTCGGCGTCGCACGCGGCACCTGGCCGGCTGGCGGCGTTTGCGCGATAGCAGACGCGTACGCTTCCTCCAAGGAGGTTGTGCAGCAACTTCCACTCCGCGTCGACGGCTCGCAGCGACCGCCCCGAGATCAGCACGGTCGCGTCCAGCGGCGCCCCGTAAAATTGGGGAAGCCAGTTGGTCGCCGGCTCGGCATCCCCGATCCGGACCGCGCGCTCGCACGCGCCGGAGAGAAACGCCGGGTCGGGCGGCACGCGGCCGCCGGTCAGCTTGGCGCAGCCGCTCGCCGTGAACGCGATGTTCAACCCCAGCAAATGGGCGCCGGCCGCGGGCCCCGCCGGCCGCTCGGCCCAGCCGCGCGCGGTCCGGGAGCTGGTGGCACGACGGGCGATCGAGCGTCGCAGGACCGATTTGAACGCCTGCGGGTCCGTGATTTCCAGGAAAACAAACGTCTGGACCACCTTCGGCAACCCCGCCAAAATGTCGCCTTGGACGTCCTCCCAGTCCAGCGGCGAAGAACCCGCCGCCACGCCGGCACTCATTAACATAGCCATGCACGCCAAGTCTACGAACGCGGCGTCCTCCCCGCGTCCTCGGAGCGTCCCGCCTCGCGAGCTAGCCTGGCCGAGGCAAGCGGGCCTGCCGATGGAGGGGGCAGCCTTGCTGGTCCGAATTGCGCCGAAACTGCAATGTTACCGTCCAGGTTAGCCATGAACGGATCGGGTCAGCGCATCTATTTGCTGGGTGAACCGCGCGTTTCGACGAGCGACTCGGCTCTTGGCGTGCGCGAGCGGGTGATCGCTCTGATCGCTTACCTGGTCCTGCACCGCGGCCAAATGCTCCACCGCGACGTCGTGGCCTTCGCGCTCTGGCCCGACCACGACGAACGGGACGCCCGCGCCAACCTGCGCCGCCACGTGCATCTGATTAACAAGAGTTTCGTCGCGGGCGGCAGCGACGCGCCGCTCGCGGGCGAGCACCGGACGATCGGCTGGAATAGCGACGCAGGCGTCTGGGTCGACCTGATCGCCTTCGAACAGTTAGCCGAAAGCCCCGAGACGGCGCGCGAAGCAGTCGAACTCTACGCCGGCGATTTTCTGTTGCGCCAAGACGACGAGTGGGCGAACGACGCCCGCGACCGGCTGCGCGCGCGAGCGCTGACGCTGCTGGGCGAACTCGCCGACCGCGCGCGCGACGAGGGCGATTACGCGGCGGCGATGGACTACAGCCGCCGGCTGCTGCAGCTCGATCCGTGGCGCGAGGACGCCGTGCGCCGCCTGATCGTCGCCCGCCAACTGAGCGGCGACCGCGCCGGCGCCGCCCAAGAATACCGGAACTTCGCCAAAGCGCTGCTGGACGAAATGGGCGCCGAACCGATGCCGGAGACGCGAGCGTTGTTGGATGCCGACGTACCGGCCGCCCCGCGGCGCCCGGTTCGGCAGAACGTCCCGACCCCGCTCACGAAGTTCCACGGACGCGAGACCGAACTCGACGAGCTCGCAGCGCTGGTAGACGCGAATCGCCTCGTTACCCTGGTCGGCTTCGGCGGAATCGGGAAGACCCGGCTCGTGCTCGAATTCGCCCGACGCGAGGCTGATGCCGGCGGTCGCGGCGTCTGGTTCGTGTCGCTCTCACCGGTCGCCGATCCGGCGCTCGTGGTCTCGGCGGTCATGGCCGCGCTGTCGCTGCGCGAGGAGCCGGGCAAACCGCCCCACGAGACGCTGGTCGAATACCTGCAGCCGCGCGCGGATCTGATCGTGCTCGACGCCTGCGAAAGCTCGCGCGACGCGACGGCCGCGTTGTGCGACCTCCTGTTGACCGCGTGCGCCAACCTGCGAATCGTCGCAACGAGCCGCGTCGTGCTGGGCTGCGCGGGCGAAGCGCGAATGCGGCTGGCGCCGTTCGCCGAGAACGACGGCGTCTCGCTTTTCTGCGACCGCGCGGCGGCCGTCTTACCGTCGTTCAAACGGACGCCGCTCAACGGCCCGCTGATCTCGCGCATCGTGCGGCGGCTCGACGGCATTCCGCTGGCGCTCGAGCTCGCGGCGGCTCGAACCAACGTGATGTCGCTGCAATCGCTCTCGCGCCGCCTCGACGATCGCTTCGAGATCATCTCGCGCGGACGGCCCGCCGCGCTCCCCGGCCAACAGACCCTGCAGGCGGCGATCGACTGGAGCTACGGTCTGCTCTCGGAGGAGGAGCGGGTGCTTTTCGCGCGACTCGCGATCTTCGCCGGTTCGTGGACGCTGGAGACCGCCGAGGACGTGTGCTCCGGCGACGAGCTGGACCGCGACCGGATCGTCGACGTGCTTTCGAGCCTCCTGGACAAGTCGCTGCTCCAGGTCGATTACCAGCCCGACGGCGACACCCGCTTCTACTACCTCGACACCGTGCGCGCGTACGCCGGTGAAAAACTTGCCGCGCGAGACGACGCCGCGGAGGTTCGGCACAAGCACCTTCTCTGGTGCATCGGGTTCGCCGAACGCATGGCGCCGCTGCTCTGGGGATCGGAGCAGCGCTACGCGTCGGCCGGTATCGCGCGCGAAATCGATAACGTCCGCTTCGCGCTCGAGACGGCGCTCGCGCCGGGCGCGCCGGCGGATGCCGCGCTCCGGCTGACCGCCGCGCTCGGCCGTTACTGGTTTTTGGGAAACATCTTCGCCGAAGGGCAAGCGGCGCTGACAGCGGCCCTGCGCTCCGCCGGAGACGCGTACCCGGAGCTCGTCGCCAAAGCCACCGTCGCCTTGGCGTACCTCACGACTCAGCGGCGCGAGTTCGAATCGAGCATGAAACTGGCGCTCGACGTCCTGCATCGGCTGCGCGAACACGCGGACGACCGTTCGGTAACGCTCGCCTTGTTCGTCGCCGCGGTGTGCTCGATTTTCGGCTCGACGGATTTCGAACCCGAGAATTTTCTCCAGGAATTGGAGGCCAGGGCGACACGCTCGGACGACCTATGGGCGCCGGCGTTTCCGCAGTACGCGCGCGCGCTCGCGGCCCTCAAACGCGGCGAAACCGTTCAAGCGGTCGAACTTCTCGAAAGCGCGCTGGATACCGTGCGGAGGCTCAAGGATCCGTACGACATCTGCGCGATCGCGATGCAGTTGGGATACGCGGCGTTACAACTCGATGACGCCGCGCGCGCAGCCACTCTCTTCGTGGAATGCGCCGGCCGGTTCGAAGAGCTCGGGAACCTTATCATTCTGGGACAGAGCACCGAAGGACTCGCTTTCGTGGCAGCGTCGCTCGAGGACCCCGAAGGAGCCGCGCACCTCTTCGGCGCGGCCGACGCGCTCCGCGCCAAGAGCGAAGCGCCGCACTGGTCGCATTGGCAACATTCGCGCGAGCGCCTACGCGAATCCGTGAGAGCGCGACTCGGCGACGCGCTCTTCGAGGCGTCAGCCACTCGCGGACACGAACTGGCGCTCGAAGACCCACACGCCCCGATCCGCCAGTTCGCGTCGAATTTCCAGGCCCCGACGCCTACGGTTTCGGCGCGATGATATTATCGTCTGCTTCGCTGACGGTTTGAGGCGAAGCCACCAACGCGCCGAGGCGCTTCTTTGCTTCTGCCGCGACGGCGACGCCCTCATCGGTCGTCAGATTCGTCCCGAGATGGGTGTTGATCACCTTCGTGATCTCAGCCGGAAAGTCGGCGGCCGATTTCGCCGAGGCCGCCTTAGCGGCGGTCCGCACGTCCGGATTCGTGAGCAAATGGCCGACCAGGGCCGCCGCGTGCTGGGAAATATCGGTATCTGCCACGTATAACTCCTAACGTTTGCTTGAGTACTCTTCGACCTTACAAACTCGAAAAACCTTGAATAAAGGACGGGGTTAGCGATGGATGTGCGGCGCGGCACGGTCGTGTTCGTGGTCATGCCGTTTGCCGAACGCCAGTCGCCGGCGCTCGGCGTCAGTCTGCTGACGAGCCTGTTAGCGGAGCGCGGCATCCCGGCGCGGGTCGAGTACCCGTTGCTCGAATTCGTGCGAACGCTCGGTCCCGAACTCTACGACGCGATCTCGCAAAACATGGCCGGCAGCAGCGCCCTGCTGGGCGACTGGATCTTCTCGCACGAGCTTCGCGCGACTTCCGAGGCGGACGTCGCGCGCTACGTCGACGTCTATCTCAAAGACAGCACGAGCGCGTTCGTTCAGAGCGTCCTCGATGCGCGCCAGCGCGTCGCGGCGTTCTTGGACGATTCGCTCGACCGTCTGCTCGCGCTCGAGCCGAGCATGGTCGGCTTCTCCAGCACGTTCGCGCAGCACGTCCCCTCGCTCGCGCTGGCGCGCCGCTTGAAGGCGCGCGCGCCGGAGATCCCGATCGTGTTCGGCGGCGCGAATTGCGAAGCCGAGATGGGGCGCGAGACGGCGCGGAGTTTCCCGTTCGTCGACGCCGTGGTCTCCGGCGAAGCCGAAGAGTCGATCCTGACCTTGCTCGACGACGTGTGGGCGGGCCGGCCGCCGGCGAAGCTCTACGGCTTCGAAACGGCCAAGCGCACCGACCTCGACGCGCTCCCGTTTCCCGACTTTAGCGACTACTTCGCCTCGCGCGGCGGCGACGATGACGACTCGGTTCGGCTGCACTTCGAAACCTCGCGTGGTTGCTGGTGGGGAGAAAAACATCACTGTACGTTCTGTGGGCTCAACGGGGCGGCGATGGCGTTCCGGCGCAAGTCGCCCGCCCGCGCGCTCGACGAGATCGAACACCTCGCGCGAACGTACGGCGTCCGCAAACTGTGCGCCACCGACAACATCCTCGACGTGCGCTATCTCGAGACCGTTATTCCGGAACTCGCGCGGCGCGAACTCGGGCTCGAGCTCTTCTACGAAGTCAAAGCCAACCTGCGCCGCGAGCAGATCGCGACGTTGCGCGCGGCGGGCGTGACGCGTCTGCAGCCGGGCATCGAGAGCCTTAGTTCGGCCGTGCTGCGTCTGATGCGCAAGGGCGTGAGCGGGCTGCAGAACATCCGGCTCTTGAAGTGGTGCCGCGCCGCCGACGTCTATCCGGTCTGGAACGCGCTGTACGGTTTTCCGAACGAGCCGCCGGAAGAGTACGCTCGGCTGGCCGAGCTCGTCCCGGCGCTCACCCACCTGACGCCGCCCGAATACGCGGGGCCGATGCGACTGGACCGCTTCAGCCCGTACTTCGAAGATCAGCGCGGATTCGGAATCGAGGGCGTCGTGCCGTTCCCCGCTTACCGCGAGATTTACGACCTCCCGCCTGAAGCGCTGCACAACCTCGCGTACTACTTTACCTTCGACCGGCCCGACCTCGCGTACGCGGAGCCGTTCACGGCCGCCGTCGCGCGCTGGCGTGAAGAGCACGCGTCCTCCGAATTGATGGCGATCGACGACGGCACGCGACTGCTGGTCTGCGACTACCGCGCCGTCGCGCCGAGCCCCGTGACCGTGCTCGAAGGCTGCGACCGCGCGGTGCTGCTGGCTTGCGACGACATCCGTTCGCCCGCGCAGATCCGCGACGCGCTCGCCGCGGACGGCGTGCGACCCGGCCTCGGCGAAATCGAGGGCGCGCTCGCGCGCCTGGTCGAAGGCCGGCTCGCGCTCACCGAAGACGACCGCTACCTGAGCATCGTCGTCGACTTGCGCTACGCGCGGCCCGCGCTGCTCGGTCACATCACCTCGGCGCAAGCAGCGCTCTCGGGTCGTTCTTGACGTCGACCGGCACAGCGTCCGCGAACACGTCGGGCGCGGGCGACCCGAGCCCGGTGCACCCGTCCCAGCCCTGCGTCGCAGCATAACCGCCGTTATCGCCGCGGATCACATCGCGAAACGCCGCTCCGCCCGCATAGAACCGCGGATTGACGAAACCGAGCGGCGCGCCGGCGGCCGCGTTGGCGCAGGCGATCAGTGCCGCCCAGAGCGGCGCGACGGCGCTGGTTCCACCCGCCACAACGTCGGCGCCGTCGACCCGGATCCGGTAGCCGGAATCGGGGGCTGCGTCGGCCGCCACGTCGGGGACGCCGCGTTTTTCCAGCGGACGGCTGACGCCGCCGGTCAGGGTCAGCGCCAACCCACTCTGCCACGACGGCAGGTCGAAGCACGTGCTCTCGCCGCCGCCCGACGCCCCGCCGGGTGGTGGGTCGCTCCAGGTGGTCTCCCCGGTCAGCGCCGCGCCGGCCGTCTCGACGCGCGTTCCGCCGCAGGCCAGCGCGAACGGGCTCGAGGCCGGGAAGTCGACGTGCTCGTGACCGTCGTCGAGGCCGTCGCTCGAGCCGTGGTCGCCCGAAGCGACACAGACGGTCACGCCGAGCAGCGCGGCGGCCGCCAGGGCATCGTCGAGGGCTGCCCGCGCCTGTTGCGTCCAGGCCGATTCAGAGTTGCCCCAACTGATCGAGACGACGCTCGGCGCGTGCTTCTCGTCGTGAATGGCGGTCGTCACGGCGTTGATGAACCCGGCGTCCGTATTCGGGGCGAAATACACGACGATCCGCGCCTGTGGCGCGACGGCGCCCGCGACTTCGATATCGAGCATGACCTCGCCGTCGGGCCCCGACGCGCTTCCCGACGGCTGGTTTTTCGCGTGATCGACCGAGACGGCCGTCACCCGCGGCACCGGCAAACCCAGCTGCCCGAAGTAGGCGCGCACATCGGCCGGGCGGAAGCCGCCGCCGAGTTCGATGAGCGCGATCGTCTCACCGGGCGCCGCGACGCCCGCGAAACCGTACAGCGCCGCGACTTCGTGCGGCGTGTAGGCCGTGCCGGGGCTTGGGCCCGCGGCCCGCAGCCGGAAGTGGGGTTTGGCCTGCGGGCGATTGTCGAGGCCCAGCACGGCGGTGATGACGCCGCGGACGTCGCTCGGCAGACCGATGGCGCCGACCCGGCCCCGGTACGAGCCGTCGGCATATTCGAAGGTATGGAGGGCCACGCCGAACGCGCGCTCGGCCTGCGCGACCGTTCCCGAGACGACGACCGTGCGCCGAGCGTCGCTGCGCTGCACGACCTGGAGCCCGTAACGGTCCGCGAACGCCGCGACGACGGCGGCGTCCCGGCCGTCGCTTCCGAAGTGTTCCGCGAATTCGCGCCTCCCGAGGCGCAGCCGCGGGCGGTCGCGGCGATGCAGTTTCACCGCGGCATCGGCGAACGCCACGGCCGCGCGGCGGCGCAACAACAACGTCACCTCGAGCCGCTCCGCGGGATCGGCGCGGCCGACGGATCGCGATCCGGGAATCTGGGTGCGCTCACTGCCTGCGAGTGGAAACGTGGACATCGGATAGGACCTCCGGGAGGGACCGCTTGTATCACAGGATAGGGAGGCGGCGTCCTCATTGCGTCCACTAAGCGTCCCGCGCTTTCCAGGCTGGTCCGAGCGAACTTTCATGCCGCTCTCACCGGGACCGGGCACCGCTCGAGCCGCATCCGGGTTTTAAGGAAGGCAATGGAAAACCTCAAGAAAGCGCTGACCGGGGCGCTGCTCCTCCCGGTCCTGGCCCTGGCGGCAACGACGCTGCCGGCGGCCGCCCAGACCCAACCCGTGCCGAGCTACGCGCAGCCCGGCGATACGACGATCCACGGCGTCGTGCGTTCGGTCGACGGGAAATACAACATCACCGTTCGCGACGCGAACGGGTACGTCGACAACGTCACCCTCCACGACGGTACCGTCATCAACCCCACGGGGCTGACGCTCGCCCCCGGTGAGTCGGTCACGATCGACGGCCAGCCCAGCGGCGGCACGTTCGTGGCCAACGAGATCGACACGCCCTACCTGGCTTACGGCCCGTACGGATACCCCGCGTACCCGTATCCCGTCTACGGCGCCTACCCCGCCGTGGCGGTCGGCTTCGGGTTCCGCCACTTCGGCTTCGGCGGCCGATTCTAACCCGGAAGGCCGAATCGCACCAGCGACCCGTTGAGGGCTCGAGCGACGACCGCGGCGTCGGCGCTCGAGCCCTTTGTCATGTCCAGCTCGGCGGCAAAGCGCCGATTCTATTTCACGTACGGGTCCACGCGCGATACGCCGGGCAGTGCCAACTCCGTGTTGGTGATGGTGCGGATCGGAGTCGACGAACCCGGCTTATATACCGTGATGTTTCCGTACGTGTTCGTCGAGAGGTTCGGATAATTCGCCACGTATACGAGACCGCTCGCGTCGACGGCGACGCCGGTCGGTGAGAGGATGCTCGCGCCGTCGAGGATGCGCGACGGCGTGACGTTACCGGTTTTTCCGGCGGGGAACTCGAAGACCGCGCTCGCGTATGGTCCCTGCGGGTCCGCCGCCACGTAGAGATTGCCCGCCGAGTCGAAGCTGATGCCGCCGAAGAGGTACGTCCCCGCAGGCGCATAGCCGGTCGTGATCGTGTGGTACGTGGTTTCGCCGTTCTTCAAAGGTAACGGAATAACCAGAATCTCGGGCAGCGCGTTCGCGCCCGTCGTCGCTACGTACAGGTTCTTCTGCGCGGGGTCGAGCGCGATCGAACTTGCGGGATTCTGGCCGGAAAGGTCGACGGTCGCGACGGCCTCACCGTTCGCGGACGGCGCGAAGAGCAGGATGTCGGAATTGTAAGACGTGCTCTCCAGCACGTAGATGTTCCCGGCCGAATCGAGAATCGCGTCGATCGGATCGTTCACGGTGCCGGGGCCAAGCGGCCCGTAGAGACGCTTGATCGGTGCGACGTCACCGTTCGAGCCGGCCTTGAACTCGAGCACCGCGGAGCGGCCCTGCGTGTCGTCTTGCTCCGTCACCCACATGTTGCCGTGCGTGTCCGCGAAGGCGGAAGCGGGGATCTTGAGATACGTCTTCGCGCCGGAGATTTCCACGAGCGGCTTGTCGCTGGCGGTCGCTCCGACCGCGAACGCGAAGAGCGTTTTGCTGAGCAGATCGGGCACGTAGAGGGCTTGGTCGGCGGCCGGGGCCGGCGTCGGCGTCGCGGTCGGCTTCGGCGTCGGTACCGGCGTGGGCGTCGCGGTCGGCTTCGCCGTGGGCCCCGGCGTCGGCCCGGACCCCAGGGGAGCGACGGCAACGCTGCGCACGCCGGTGAGCCCGGTGGCGCCGCCCTTGATCGTGGCGATCGGCGTGCTCTTGCTGGTCGCGAGCGGCGCATACACGAGCACGTCGCTATAGTTCAAGTTCACGTTCGCCACGAACACGTACCCCGCGGCGTCGACGGCGACGCCCGTGGGGATCAAAGCGTTGAGCGTATCGGTCAGCGGTTCGCCGAGAATCGCGCGCAGAGCATGCGTGCCCGCCGCATAGACGTAGACGCCGTTACCGGAACTCGAGGCGACGTACACGTTTTCCGAATCATCGACCGCGATGCCCGTGCCCGTGGCGGTGTCGAAATGCTCGAGCGGCGCGACGTCGCCGGTCGCGCCGGCAGCGTAAATCGTAACCGTGGCGGACGTGGCGCCGCCATGCACGTTCGTCCCGTTCGAGTTCGCCACGTAGATTTTTCCCGTCTTATCGATGGCCACGGCAATCGGCTGCTGCAGGAGCGTCTTGGAGCCTTTGATGTAAGCACTCGGCAGCACGTTGCCTTTCGCCCCCGGCGCGAACTCCGAGATGTACCCGGTACCCGTCGCGCTGCGGTTCGCGACGTAGATCGTGCCCTGCTTGGTCACCGCGATGCCCGTGCCGCCAAGCAACGGGTGGGGGCCCGCAATCACGGCCTCGGGCGCTTTATCGCCCGTGAGCGGCGGCGCGTATACGGCGATCTCGAACGGATCGGTCGACGAACCGTTCGGGTTGGACTGGCTCACGTAGGCGTATCCCTTGCCGTCGAGCGCCACGCCTTGGGGATACTCGAGTCCGGTGGCGTTGCCCGTTAGACGGGTGGCGGGCGCAACGTCGCCGGTCGCGGTGGCGCTGAATCCGAAGAGGCTAAACGGGACGAAATCGGGGTTGTTCACCGCGACGAACGTGCCGTGCGACACCGCGTCCGGCAGCGCCCCGAACGCCGGCTCAGCTTCGGATCGCCTGGACTGCGCTGGAACGTCCGGCGTTTGGGGCGTGAAGACGCCGCCGTGGCCGCCGCACCCGGCGGCGAGGCACGCCAAAACCCACGCGCCCACCAGAGTCGCTTTCCGTGAAAAACGCGGGGCGCCCATCACTTCAGGTACGGTCCGAAGGGCAACACGTCGAGCGCGCGGATCGGGAACCGGGCGTCCCGCCGACCTCGTGGATGGTCACGTAGAGATTCCTCCTCGATCGGATCGAGCGTAAAGGACGCGGCCCAACAATCGTACTCGACGTTAGCTGATTCGACATCTCTACCGGAATCGACAGTTCCGGCCACTTACGACTCGCCGATCTAGCGCAAGCAGCGGGGAACGCTCGACCCCGCAGTCGACCGCGCACTGAAGGAAAGTTTCTTCTTCTGCGGCAAGGCCGTCTTGTTGCGGCTTCCTTAGCACCGCAAGTTCACCATGTCGAATGGAGGTTGGCCTTTGAAGACCCATCGTTTGGCCATTCGGGCGCTCTCGGGCGCCCTGGCGACGTCGTTGCTGATGCCCGCGGCGACGTTCGCCTCACCCGGCGACGCGTGGCGCGTCGCGCACGTGCACTCATACGGCTCATTCAAGGATTCCGCTCGCGCTCACGTCGATTACACCGCGCGGCACGTGCTCGCGGCCAAGGCCTGCGCTTCGCTCAAGGGCGCGACGTTCGCAGACGACACGATCGTCAAGAGCGCCGTCGACACGGCGGCCACCTCGACCGTGCCGGCGCACTGCGAAACGACCGGCACGATCGAAGGCACGATCGCGTTCGAAATCGCGCTGCCGACCCAATGGAACGGACGGCTCTACGTCTGGGGGAACGGCGGCTTCGCCGGCGAGCCCTTCTCCGAATACGCTACGGAGCGCGACCTTGCGCTGAGCAAAGGCTTCGTCTACGCGCATTCCAACACCGGGCACTTCGGCGCCGGCCCGATCCCACTCTTCGATGCCTCGTGGGCCGTCAACAACCCGCAAGCCGTCGTCAACTGGGCCAACCGCAGCGTGCACGTGCTGGCCGCAGCCTCGAAGCTCGTCGTTACTTCTTTTTACAATAAGGCCCCGTCGCGCTCGTATTTCGAGGGCTGCTCCGACGGCGGCGGCGAGGCCTACACCGAAGCGGAAAAATATCCGAACGACTTCGACGGCATCATCGGCGGCGATCCGCTCCTGGAAGGCACCGACTCGTTCGTCGAAGGCATCTACGCGACGCAGCAGTATCTGAGCGCGCCGTTCACCTTGGCGCAGATCGCGCCCGAGGCCAACAGCGTGATGAGCCGCTGCGACGCGCTCGACGGCCTCAAGGACGGCCTGATCAGCGACCCGCGGCGCTGCAAGTTCAATCCCTCGGTCGACGGCAAGTCGCTGACGCACGCGCAACTTGCCGTGTGGGAGCACCTGCTGGCGGGCGTCCACAACGCGTACGGCCAACTCGAACTTGGCGCCGTGCTCGGCTCGGAGTACGATAACGGACTCTCGGGCATCCTGATTCCCGCAAACGCGAGCGCCGCCGAAATCTTCACCGAGGGTTGGACGCAGTACATCGCGCCCTTCCCGTTCAGCGGCAACGTCTTCAGCATCAACACGTTCAACTTCAACACCGACCCGTACCGGCTCTCCGCAATCGCTTCGGTCGAAGACGCGGAGAGCCCGGACCTGACGGCGTTCGAGGCGCACGGTGGAAAGTTCATCGGTTACCACGGCTGGGCCGATCCGCTGATCACGCCGTACGTTTCCGTGGCCTACGTCGAGAACGAGTTCAACTTCGCCGGCGAAGCCAATACGCTCAAATCGTACCGGCTATTCATGCTGCCGGGCATGGGCCATTGCGAAGCAACGGGATACGGCCCCAACCTCTTCGACATGGACACGCCGCTGATCGACTGGGTGGAAGCCGGCGTGGCGCCCGCGAGCGTCGTTGCCACGCGCTTGAACGCGGCCGGGACGGCACCCGCGATTCAGCGTCCGCTGTGCCCCTATCCGGAAGAGGCGAAATACGTGGGCGGAAACGCCGACGTCGCGAGTTCGTTCACGTGCAAAGCCGGTTTGCGGGGTGTGCCGTTCCCCAAGATCGGCAAGCCCATCCCGATCTACCCGTTCCTCGGCTTCCGAACGTGAGATAAGCGTCACTCATTCGACGAACGGCTGCCCAAGCGGGCAGCCGTTTTCGCGCGTACCGGTTTGGAATGCAGCAAGCGTGGAGAAAACGTTTGCATGGGAATCAAAGAAGAACTCAAGAAGACCATCGACAATGTCGGCGACGCGATCAGCGAAGCCACCCACCGCGGCAACGCCGAGGGCGAGCGCGCCAAGCGTGAAGTGGCGGGCGACGCGTTGACGCCGGGCGAGAAGCTCGGATCGGTTGCCAACGAAGGCAAGGAGCGGGTCCTGGCCGAGGTCGACCGCACCAAGCGCGACGTGCGGGAGAACATCTAGCCCGATAAGGGCTTTCGTAAACCGCGGATGTGAGAACGCGAATCTAAGAACGCGGCTGTGAAAACGCGGAAAGGGGCGGCGAAAGCCGTCCCTTTTTGCGTCGCGCCTGTGTCCGGCGACACAGCGCGAGCTGGTGCGTATGATATGCTCACCGTATGCCCTCGCTGCGATTCATCGTTCTCTGCGCGGCCGTCGCCGGCGCATTCGTTCTCTATCTTCTGTTCGCGGCGTTCCGCTTACCGCCCAATGCGGCCATAGCGTTCACGCTCTTCAGCATCTCGGTCATCGGCATGTTCGCGTTCGCGGTGCGAATCGCGATCAAGGACAAGTACCACCACGTCGATTAGATCCTGTGCAGTCGGGCTACCGGCGCGCGGGCCGCGCGGCTACGGGTGCGCGGGCCGCGCGGCTACCCGTGGACGGGGTCGCTCCAGCGCACCGTTTGGGGCTGCTCGGCGGCGGCGATGTCGAGGTTGACCACGATCGGCTCCTGGCCGCTGCGCACCAAGACGCATTCGAGCGGCTCGCCTTCGCTCGCGTTGATTTCCTGATGCGGAACGTACGGCGGCACGAAGATGAAGTCGCCGGGGCCCGCTTCGGCCACGAACTCGAGCCGTTCGCCCCAGCGCATTCGCGCCTTCCCGCGCACGACGTAGATGACGCTTTCCAAGTCGCCGTGATGGTGCGCTCCGGTCTTCGCGCCGGCGTCGATCGTCACGGCGCCCGCCCACAGCTTCTGCGCCCCGGCTCGCGCGTGCGTGATCGCGGCGGCCCGCTGCATGCCGGGCGTTTGCGGCGTCGAGGAATCGAGCGCGTCGCCGCGGACGACCCGCACGCCCTCGTGCTCCCAGTCGGGCGCGCTCACGAAGCGAACGTCCCGGCCGCCGCGACGATCAGGTCGCGCTCGCCGAAGTAGCGCCGGATCGCGGCCAACACGTCGTCGCGTTCGACCGCCGCCAGCCGATCGCGGTACGCGTCGATGAAATCGTCGCCGAGTTCGTAATACGAGATTCGCTCCAGTTCCGCCGCGATGCCGGAGTTGGTCGCAAGGCGCACGCTGTGCTGCCCCGCCATCGAATTGCGCTGCGCGATCAGCTCGCGCTCGCGCGGTCCGTCTTCACCGTACTCGCGCAACACGTCGCGCGCCGAAGCGATGGCCCGGTCGACGTTGGCCGGATTGACGCTGACCGTGATCCGCCACGGACCCGCCACGCGCGCCGGCGAGAGGAACGCGCTGGTCACGCCGTAGGTGAGGCCCTCGCGGTCGCGTAAGCGCAAACCCAAGCGCGAGCTCAACGTCGATTGCCCGAGAATACCGTTGGCGACCTGGGCGGCCAGGTAATCGGGATCGGCGTGAACGAGGCTCGTCGCGCGGCCGATGTCGATATCGACGCTGGCCTTGCGCTCGAGCGCGACGTCTTCGCGAACGTCGCGCGCCGGACGCGGCCGCACGACCAGCTGCGGGCGCGCGCCCGGAACGAACGGCACCGCGCCGAGCGTGCGTTCGAGGAGCCGCGCGAACGCGTCTTCGCCGACGGAACCCGCACCGGAAACGAACGCCGGCGCCCGCAAGAGAACGCGCGCGTGAAAGTCGCGCGCGTCGTCGAGGGTCAGCGCCTCGAGGTCCGCCAGCAGGTCGTCGACGCCGGCGACGTCGTTGGGATCGCCGGCCTCGTAGGCCAACTGCATGAAGCGTTGCGTCGCGCGCCAGCCCGTGGCGGACTTCGCCAGCCGCAGCGAACCCGCCAGCTCGCTCTTGATCAGCGCGAACTCGTCGGGATCGAAGGCCGGCTCGCGCAATTCTTCCGCGATCGTTTCGAGCAGTTGCGGCAGGTCGCTCGCGACGCAGGCCGCGCTGAAGCGAAACGCGAGCGCGTTGTAGCCGTGCGAACGCTCGTCGTCGACGTGATACGCGCGGCGCATGCCCGCGCCTTCGAGGGTTTCCTCGATCGCGTGGCGCCCGCGCCGGCGCGTGCCGCGCGAGAGCATCGCGGCCACGAGACCGGCGAGGGTGGGATGTTCGGGCGCGAGCGCGGGTCCGGCTTCGATGATCCCGCGGACGTAGGCGGTCGGATTCTCCGCGCTCGTCACGAACCGCCAGCGCGCGCCGTTGGTCAAGCTGCCGCCGGCGATCCGCTCGGCTAACGTGGCCACGCGACCGGCGCGCGGTAAAGGCAGCGGCGCCGCTTCGATCCGGTCGTCGCGTTCGGTGCGCTCTTCGACGGCCTCGAACGGAACCGCGTCGCGCGTCTTCGGCGTCTCCGGCAACAGTAAGCCGACGGTCCGGTTGTCCTCGTGAAGGTAGGCGCGTACGACCTCGCGCACCTGTTCCGGCGTCACGGCGCGGATGCGCTCGACGTAATCATCGTCGATCCGCCAGCTGCCAACCGCTTCTAATTCGCCCAGATGCTGCGCGAGCGCGAGCGTTCCGTCGCGCGCGAAGGCGCGCTGGACGACGATCTGATTTTGGGCGCGTTCGACTTCCGCGGCCGCCGGCACGTCGCGCGCCAGTTCGCGCAGCACTTCGTCCAGCGCGTCGCGCGCTTTGACGGCAGCGACGCCCGGCCTCACGTTGACGACCGCTTGAAAAAGCCCCGGATCGCGCGAACCCCAATTCCAGGCCGAGGCACCCAGCGCGAGCCCGGTGTCGACCAGCGCGCGCGAAAGCCGGCTCGTGCGGCCGTGACCCAGGATGTGCGCGAGCACCTCGAGCGCGTAAACGTCGTTGGCATCGGCGCCGTCGCCCGTCGCGATCCGGCGCGCGAGCGCGGCATTGGAGAGCACGTGCGTCTGCCCGAGCGCCGCCGGCGCGTGAAAGGCGAAGGCCACGATCGACGTGTCGCCCGGGCGTTTGACGGTCACGGTCCGTTCGCCCGCCTGCGGCGGCTCGTCGGTGTAGACTTCCGGCACCGGCCGCGGCGCCCGCGGTAGTGCGCCGAAGGCGCGCTCGATCGCATCGCGCGTCCGGCTCTCGTCGAAATCGCCGACGACGAACGCGGTCGCGTTATCGGGATGATAATAGGTGTCGTAGAGTTCGCGCAGGCGAGCGGTGGAAACGCTCTCGACGTCGGCGCGCCAGCCGATCGTGGGATGGTGATAGGGATGTTCGCGAAAGGCGGTCGAGACGACCGCCGAACTGAGCACGCGCAGCGGGTTGTTGTCGTTGCGCTCGAGTTCGTTGCGCACGACCGTCATCTCGGAGCGCCGGTCGGCGTCCAGGATCAGTGCGCCGCGCATGCGGTCGGCCTCGAGCTCGATCGCGAACTCCAAATAACCCGAGGGTACGGTCTCGAAGTAATTGGTCCGGTCGATCCACGTCGTCGCGTTCTTGTTCGCGCCGATCTCGTTCATCATGTCGGCGAAGGCGCGGCCTTTACGCCGGTTATTTTCGTGCGTGCCCTTGAAGAGCATGTGCTCGAGCAGGTGGGAGGATCCGGTCCAGCCGACCGCTTCGTTTCGCGCACCGACCCGGTACACGACCAAGAACGTGGCGACCGGGGCCGCGCCCTGCGGCACGAAGACGACCTTGAGGCCGTTGTCGAGAAAGAATTCGCGCGCGCCGCGGACGGCCGTTTCGAGCATCCGGCTAGATTAAGAATGGCCTGGGATATTCCCGCACGCGGCACGGACCGATCCGCACCTTGACAATAGCTCCAATATGGATACAATCGAACCAGATATATCCGAAATGGAGCATTCGATGCAGCAGGTCTCAAAGCGACTCGAGCCGCCGGAACGCAGGCTTGCGGGGCTCGGCTCCGGATCGCGAACCTTCGGGCGGGGTTCGCTCGTCTTCGGCCGGGGTTCGCACGTCTTCGGCCGGGGTTCGCAATTCACATGACCGGGTCTGCGTTCGATCCACGCTCGGCCTTGCCGCTGGGCGCCGCGACGTTTTACATCCTGCTCGCGCTGGCGGGCGGTGAACGCCACGGGTATGCGATCGCGAAGGAAGTCGAAGAACAAACGGCCGGCACGATTCGCCTCGGCCCCGGGACGCTCTATCGATTGATAAAGCAGTTAACGGTCGACGGTTGGATCGCCGAAACCGGCGCCGCGGCAGACGAGGACCGCGAACGCCGCCGGACCTATCGCTTGACGCCGCGCGGCCGCCGCATCGCGCAAGCGGAAGCCGAGCGGCTCGACGACCTGGTCGCCATGGCCCGCGCGCGGCGGCTGCTGCCCGTCCGCGCGCTCGGCTAGCGCGTGGAAGCCGCGCTGTATGCGATTTTTCGCGCGCTCCAATTCGCCTGTCCGCCGGAATTCCGGCGCGAGTACGCCGCCGCGATGCGGCTCGACTTCGCGCAGGGTTTACGCGACGAACTGCACGTTCACGGCGCCCTCGCGGCCCTGACCTTTGCCTTCGGCGCGTACGCGGATCTGCTCTTCACCGCCTTACGAGAGATTGGCGCCATGATTTTTCGCGACTTCATCTTCGCGCTTCGCACGCTGCGGAACGCACCGGTCTTCGCCGGCATCGTCGTCCTCACGCTGGCGCTGGCCATCGGCGCCAACGCGACGGTCTTCAGCATCGTGCGAGGCGTCGTTTTGGCGCCGCTTCCGTATCCCGATTCCGGGCGCCTCGTCGCGCTGCTGGGCACCAAGGATGCTGCGGCGTTCGCGCTTTCGTTACCGGATTTTCGCGACTTGAGCGCGCGGTCGACGAGCTTTTCCGCCGTATCCGCATTCGTG
>Ga0116227_10007467_pt1 | contig 21273 bp, 20 predicted proteins | sample S1TSphgellanicum_FD_89693 | JGI IMG/M metagenome (GOLD analysis project Ga0116227, IMG submission 89693) | Host-associated microbial communities from peat moss isolated from Minnesota, USA - S1T2_Fb - Sphagnum magellanicum MG | ecosystem: Host-associated > Plants > Peat moss > Unclassified...
AACGGCGCGGCGCGCGAGATCACGGGCAAGGACTGCAATCCCTTCATGTTCCGCTCGCCGGCCTCGGTGCCGGTGTATGCCGAGGCCATGGCGCCGGCCATGCTGGCGGTGGGCAAGAAGTGGTACTTCATCGCCGGTGCCTTCGCCTTCGGCGAGGACGTGATCTCCACCTTCAGCGACATCCTCAAGGCCCACGGCGGCACCGTGGTGGGCGTGGACCGCACGCCGGTGGCCACGACCGACTACAGCTCCTTCGTGCTGAAGGCCCGCGCGGCCAGGCCCGACGTGGTGATCAGCGGCGCGGCCAACGTCGAGCCGCTGCTCAAGCAGTTCAAGGAGCTGGGCCTGACCGGCAACCTGATGATCGCCGGGCCGGCCGTGAGCGACACCGACCTGTGGAGCGCCAGTCCCGACGCGCTGGCCGGCATCTTCGGCAAGACCTGGTACTACAACGACCCGGCCAACTCGCCCGCCGAGAAGGCCTTCGTGCAGGCCTACCGTGCCAAGGAAGGCAAACCGCCCTCGGACCGCGTGTTCTTCGGCTGGCACAGCATGAAGCTGCTGCTGGCGGCCGTCCAGCAGGGCAACAGCGTGGAGCCGCTGCGCATTGCGCGCGCGCTGGAGGAGGTGCGCATCCAGGACGGCGCCACCGCCGTGCAGTACCGCAGAGGCGACCACCAGCTGCTGCGCCGCCTCGTGGTGGGTAGCGCGCACAAACCGAACCCGGCCGACAAATGGGATATCCTGGACATCAAGTCGTCCACCGTCGCCAGCCAGGTCGCGCTGGAGAAGATGTACGGCGACCCGGTGCAGCTGGGCTGCAGGATGGCGCCCGTCGCCTGAAGGGCGGGGTGACGAACCATGGGCGAATTCGCCGGCCGCCACATCCTCATCACCGGCGGTGCCGGCGGCATCGGCCTGGCCTGTGCCCGCGCCTTGGTGGCTGAGCGCGCCTCGGTCCACCTGGTGGACGTCGACGGGGAGCGGCTGGAGACGGCGCGCGAGGCGCTCGGCGCGCTGGGCGCGGTGACGATCCACCGCTCGGCGCTGGCCTCGCCGGCCGACTGCCGCGCGGCCTTTGCCGCCGCGAGCCGGCGCATGGACGCGCTGGTGCACATGGCCGGCGTGTTCGAACCCGATCCGCTGGATGCCGACGACCGCCAGGTCTGGGACCGTGCCATCGCCAGCAACCTCACCAATGCCTACGAGATGGCGATCGCGTTCCGCGCGCAGTGCAGCCCCGCCATCGTCGGGCGCATCGTGCTGTGCAGCTCGCGCGCCTTCCAGCGCGGCGCGGCGGGCCGCGCGGCCTATACCGCGGCCAAGGGTGGCATCGTGGGGCTGGCGCGCACCTTCTCGCGCGAGTTCGCGCCGGGCATCCTGGTCAACGCCATCGCGCCCGGCCTGATCGTCACCCGCATGACCGAGGACCTGGTGGCGCGCATGGGCGAGCAGCGCCTGGCCGAGATTCCGCTGGGCCGATTCGGCACGCCCGAGGACATCGCTGGCGTGGTCAAGTTCCTGTGTTCGGCCGCATCGTCCTACATCACCGGGCAGTTGATCACGGTGGACGGCGGCACGCTCAACTCCTCATGAGCCGCCTTCAGGCTTCGTCGCGTCCCACGGCCTGGACCGCGTCCAGGTTACCGAGCAGGCGGTGCAGGTACTGCACCAGCTGCTCGCGCTCGGCCGCGGAGAAGCCGGTGAGCAGGGCCTCCTCGCGCGCCATGGCGAGCTGGTAGATGCGGTCGTGCAGCCGGCGGCCCTCGGCCGTGGTGGCGTACTCGATCTTGCGCAGGCCCGAAGGCCGCGACCTGAGCCAGCCGCCTTCCTGCAACAAGGCGACGCTGCGGCTCACCGCGGCCTTGTCCAGGCCCTGCAGGTCGCAGGCGCTGGAGGCGGTGGTCCAGGGGTAGATCTGGAAGTACGACAGCACCCGCCAGTCGGTCACGCCCAGGTCGAAGCGCGCGCGGTACAGCGCCGAGGCGCTGCTGGACACCTTGTTGGACAGCCACAGCAGCATGCCGGGCACGTAGCGGTCGAGGTCAAGCTTCACGGAACTCCTGGCCGGTTGCGTTCATGCCCCGGATCTTACGGCCCGCCCCGTGACCTGCCTGGCGGCATGCATCAGTCCAGCGAGAAACCCTCGTAGTCCTTCGCGGCGACGTCCTCGATGATGCGGCGGTACGCCGGCACGCCCGCTACATAAGGCATGAACACCCTCGGCTTGCCGGGAATATTGGCGCCCACGTACCAGGAGTTGCCCACGGGGTAGAGCGTGGTGTCGGCCACCTCGTTGACGTGGCGCACCCACTGGTCCTCCGCCGGCTGCTGCGCGTCGATGCGCGTCACGCCGCTCACGCGCGCGCGTTGGATGAAGGCGGTGATCCAGTCCACGTGGGTCTCGATCGAATGCACCATGTTGCTGAGCACCGAGGGGCTGCCCGGCCCGGCGATCACGAACAGGTTGGGAAAGCCCGAGACCGCCACGCCCAGGTAGGTGCGCGGGCCGGCCGACCATTTCTCGCGCAGCGACTGCCCGCCGCTGCCGCGCACGTCGATCGCCAGCAGCGCGCCGGTCATCGCATCGAAGCCGGTGGCGAAGACGATGGCGTCGAGCGGGTAGTCGCGCCCGGTGGTGCGCAGGCCGTCGGGGAGGATCTCGGTGATCGGCGTGGCCTTGACGTCGACCAGCGACACATTGCCGCGGTTGAAGGTTTCGTAGTAGCCCGTGTCCACGCACAGGCGCTTGGTGCCGAAGGGCAGGTCATCCCTGGGGCACAGCAGCTCGGCCGTCTTCGGGTCCTTGACGATCTGCCGGATCTTGCCGCGCACGAAGTCGGCGGCGTATTTGTTCGAGGCCGGGTTGCGCAGCAGGTCCGAGAACGCGCGCAGCATGCGGAAGCCGCCGCCGGCGCCGCGCCAGCGGAATTCGAACTCGGCCTGGCGCTCCTCATCCGTCACCTCCAGCGCCGACTTGTCGTTGGCCATCAGGTACTGGCCGGTCACGGCCTCGCGGCCGAGCCGGCGGCGCTCGCCATAGTGGGCCTTGACCTGGTTCAGCACCTCCTCGCTCAGCGGCTCGTTCTGCGCCGGCACGCTGAAGTTGGCGGTGCGCTGGAACACGGTGAGGTGGCTGGCCTGCCCGGCCAGCAGCGGCGTCATCTGCACGCCGCTGGAGCCGGTGCCGATCAGGCCCACCCGCTGGCCGCTGAAATCGACGCCCTCGCGGGGCCAGTTGGCGCTGTGGTACCAGCGGCCCTTGAAGCCGTCCAGGCCCTTGAAACGCGGCGGCTGCGGGATCGACAGGCAGCCGGTGGCCATCACCAGGTACTGCGACTCGAAGCGCTGGCCGCCCTCGGTGGTGGCGGTCCAGCGGCCTGTGGCATCGTCGAACACGGCCGACTTCACGCGGCTGTTGAGCAGGATGTCGCGGCGCAGACCGAAGCGATCGGCCACGTGGTTGATGTACTTCAGGATCTCGGCCTGGGGCGCATAGCGCTCGGTCCAGTTCCATTCCTGCTGAAGCTCCTCGCTGAAGGAGTAGGAGTAGTCCAGGCTCTCCACGTCGCAGCGCGCGCCGGGGTAGCGGTTCCAGAACCAGGTGCCGCCGATGCCGTCGCCGGCCTCGAGCAGGCGCACGCGCAGGCCCAGGCCGCGCGCGCGATGCAGCTGGTACAGGCCGGCGAAGCCGCCGCCGATGATGGTCATGTCGACCGGGGTGCTGGGAGTGGTCATGCGGAGTCCTCTGGGCGTGTCTCGGGAGTGGGTTCCGGCCGGGCAGCGCCTCGGGTCGGTTTCGTTGTTAGGTTGAGATTACAACCTATTTATCGAATCAATGCAATAATGGTCTTTCCATTAATATTTTTAGGCGAGACAGGCCCGCCACCGAGAAGGAGACCCCCCATGGATGCAGAGATCCAGGCCCTGCTGCACAAGGTCCAGGAAGCCAAGCGCACGCCGTTCTGGCAAAGCACGCCCGAGGCCGCGCGCAGCGGCCCCATGCTGATGAGCCTGCTGTTCGGCGAGCCGCCGGCGGTGGCCCGGGTCGAGGACTTCACCATTCCGTCGGCCGGCGGCTTCGCGCTGCCAGTGCGCCTGTACGTGCCCTCGGCCCGTCCCAAGGGCCTGATCGTGTACTTCCACGGCGGCGGCTGGGTCATCGGCACGGTGGCGGCCTACCACCCGTTCACGGCGACTCTGGCCAACCGCAGCGGCTGCGCCGTGCTGTCGGTGGATTACCGGCTGGCCCCCGAGCACCCCTATCCGGCTCCCCTGGACGACGCACTGGCCGCGGTCCGCTGGGCCGCGCAGGAAGGGGGCCGCGCGATCGGCGTGCCGCCCAAGGCCCTGGTGGTCATGGGCGACAGCGCCGGCGGCAACCTGGCCACCGTGGCCGCCCGCCTGCACAACGAAGGGCGGCCGGCGCGCAAGGTGGACCTGCAGGTGCTGTGCTACCCGGTGACCGACCATGATTTCGGTACCCCGAGCTACCGGGAGTTTGCCGAAGGCAACCTGCTCACCCGCGAGGACATGAAGTGGTTCTGGAACCACTACTGCGCCGACGAGGCCCTGCGCCAGGACGGCCGGCTCTCGCCGCTGCGGGCGCAGGACCTCTCGGCCTCGCCGCCCGCGCTGGTGCTCACCGCCGGGCGCGACCCGCTGCGCGACGAGGGCGAGGCCTATGGCCGGCGCCTGAAGGAGGCGGGCGTGGCGTCCGAGGTGGTGCGCTGCGAGGGTCTGGTGCACGGCTTCCTGGCCATGATCAACTACGCGCCCAGCGCGGGCCGGGCCTTCGAGAAGATCGTCCAGGCCATCGGCCAACTGGAGACATGAGCATGGACTACGTCCGCCTGGGCCGTACCGGCCTGAAGGTGTCCAGGCTGTGCCTGGGCTGCATGACCTACGGCGAGCCCGGGCGTGGCACCCATGCCTGGACCCTGCCCGAGGACCAGAGCCGGCCGCTGATCCGCCAGGCGCTGGAGGCCGGCATCAACTTCTTCGACACCGCCAACATCTACTCCGATGGCAGCAGCGAGGAGATCCTGGGCCGCGCGGTGCGGGACTTCGCGCGGCGCGAGGAGGTGGTCATCGCCACCAAGCTGAATGGCCCGATGCGCGCCGGCCCGAACGCCGCGGGCCTGTCGCGCAAGGCGGTGATGGCCGAGATCGACGCCAGCCTGCAGCGCCTGGGCACCGACTACGTGGACCTCTACCAGGTCCACCGCTTCGACTACGGCACGCCGATCGAGGAAACCCTGGAGGCGCTGCACGACGTGGTCAAGGCCGGCAAGGCGCGCTACATCGGGGCTTCATCGATGTACGCCTACCAGTTCTGCAAGGCGCTGTACCTCGCCGAGCGCCATGGCTGGACGCGCTTTGTCTCCATGCAGAACCACTACAACCTGCTGTACCGCGAGGAGGAGCGCGAGATGATGCGCCTGTGCGCCGAGGAAGGCATTGGCGTGATTCCCTGGAGCCCGCTGGCGCGCGGACGCCTGACGCGCGACTTCGACGAGCAGACCTTTCGCATGGCGCACGACGACTACGGCAGCCGGCTGCACCGCAGCCTGGGCGACGCGGACCGCCGCGTCACCGAAGCGGTGGCCGCCGTGGCCGCCATGCGCGGCTTGCCGCGGGCGCAGGTGGCGCTGTCCTGGGTGGCGCACAAGGCTCCCGTCACCGCGCCCATCGTCGGCGCCTCGAAGGCCGCGCACCTGGAAGATGCCGTGGCTGCCTTGTCGCTCAAGCTCACGGCCGACGAGGCGGCGCGCCTCGAATCCGCCTATGTGCCGCATGCGGTCGCGGGTTTTGTCTGAGGATGTGCCTGTATCGGTATCTATCTATAATGGTAATACCATTTAGAAAAAATTGAGACCCAACATGTCGAGCCGAACCATCGCCGAGCGTGAATTCCAGGTGCAGGACGCCCGGGGGCGCACCTACAGGATCATCCACTACGTCTGGCAGGACAACGTGGCGGCCTCGGGCGAACCCGAGCGCTGGGAGCAGACCTGGGAGCTGTTCATGAGCGAGAACGGCGGCTACCTGGAGCCGCTGGGTGGCGAACGCTACCAGGTCGACGGCACGGGCACGCTGGTGGAGGCGGTGGCCGCGCCGCGCGCGCATTGAGCGCGGCCGCGGGGCCGCTGCACGGTATCCGGATCATCGAGATGGCCGGCCTGGCGCCCGGCCCCTTCGCCGCGATGATGCTGGCCGACATGGGCGCCCAGGTGCTGCGCGTCGACCGCCCTGATCCGTCGCCGCGCGCGATGGACCAGCGCTTTTACTTCACCGACCGCAGCCGTCGCTCGATCGCGGTGGACTTGAAGTCGCCCGGGGGCGTGGCGCTGGTTCGGCGGCTGCTGGGCGGCGCTGATGCGCTGATCGAGGGCTTCCGTCCCGGCGTGATGGAACGCCTGGGGCTTGGGCCCGAGGCCTGCCTCGCGCTGAATCCGCGCCTGGTCTATGGCCGCATGACGGGCTGGGGCCAGGACGGGCCGCTGGCCGCCGCGCCTGGCCATGACATCAACTACATTGCGCTGGCCGGCGCGCTGGAGGCGGTCGGCGAGGCTGGCGGGCCGCCCGTGATCCCGTTGAACCTGGTCGGTGATTTCGGCGGTGGCGGCATGTACCTGGCATTCGGCATCGCGTGTGCGCTGATCGAGGCTGCGCGCTCGGGCCGGGGCCAGGTGGTCGACGCGGCCATGGTCGACGGCGCGGCCTCGCTCATGACCTACTTCTTCGGCTACCGCGCCGGCGGCCATTGGCCGGGACGCGGACAAAGCGTCACCGGAGGCGGCTCGCCGTTCTACGCCGTCTATGAAACCAGCGACGGCAAGTACGTCAGCGTCGGCGCGGCCGAGCCCAAGTTCTATGCCGAGCTGCTGCGCCTGACCGGGCTGGACGGCGCCGGTCTGCCAGACCGCGCGGACCGCGCCCACTGGCCCGCGATCCGCGCGCGCCTGGCCGAAGTCTTCCGCACCAGGACGCGCGATGCCTGGTGCGCGCTGCTGGAGGCCAGCGAAGCCTGTTTCGCGCCCGTGCTGAGCATGGATGAGGCCGTGGCCCATCCGCACAACCGGGCGCGCGGCACCTTCGTCGAGGTCGACGGCATGGTCCAGCCCGCGCCCGCGCCGCGTTTCTCGCGCACGCCGGCGGCCCGGCCTACCCCGGGCGTGGAGCCGGGCGTGGACCTGCGGGCGGCCTTGCAGGGCTGGGGCCTGGACGACGCCGAGATCGGCGCGCTGGCCCGCGCCGGCGTGGTGGCCTAGTCTGCTTCAGACGATGCGCACTTCCTCCACCGCATGGACCGCCAGCGGCGCCAGCAGGCCGTTGCCGTGCTGTCGGCCGGCGCTCAGTCGAGCCGGATACGGGTGCCGGAGATGAATTTCTTCCAGCGCGCCGTGTCGCTGCGTACCACGGTGTTGATGTAGGCGGCACTGGTGTCTTCGGCCGGGTCGACGCCGATGTCCTTCATGCGGGCCCGGATCGCGGGCGAGCGCACCATCCTGGCGACCTCCACGTTGAGCCGCTCGATCGCCTCCGGCGGCGTGCCCGCGGGCGCGGCCAGGCTGTACCAGGTGTCGACGAAGAAGCCCTTGACGCCTTCCTCCTCCATCGTGGGGATGTTCGGCGCGGCGCCCAGGCGCTTGCTGCCCGTCACCGCCAGCGCGCGCAGCCGCCCGCTGTCCACGTGCGGCAGCACCGCGGTGTCGACGAACATGAAGTCGAGCTGGCCGCCCAGCAGGTCGACCACCGCCGGGCCGCTGCCGCGGTAGGGCACGTGCACCACGGGCGCCCCCGTCAGCTGGCGGAACATCTCGCCCGAGAGATGCGGGGTGGAGCCATTGCCGGCCGAGCCATAGAACAGCTTGCCCGGCCGGGCCTTGGCCAGCGCGATCAGGTCCTTGACCGATCGGGCCGGGCTGCTGGCATTGACGACCAGGATGTTGGCCGACGTGAAGACCATCGACACGGGCGAGAAATCCTTGAGCGGGTCGAACGGCAGCTTGGCATACAGGCTGGGGTTGATGGCCATGGTGCTGTTGACCGCCATCAGCAGGGTGTAGCCATCGGCCGGCGCCTTGGCCACGTAGCCCGCGCCCAGCGCGCCGTTGGCGCCGGGCTTGTACTCGACGACCACGCGCTGGCCCAGCGCCGGCGACAGGGCCTCGCTGACCATGTTGCCGAAGGTGGTGCCCATGCCGCCCGGCGGGTACGGCACGACCAGCGTCACCGGCTTGTCGGGATAGGCGGCTGCCGCGGGAAGGGCGATGGCCATCACGAGGACGGCGAGGAAGCTTCGCAGAAGCAGGGAAAGAGCAGGCATGGGGAGTCTCCGTGGAAGGTCGTTGTAGGTCTGGATGCAAGGGAGCGTGCGTAGCGTCAGGCCGGCCCGGGCAGCGGGTCCAGCCAGCCGGCAGAGGCCTGGCACTGGCCCACGCGCGCAGGGGGAGCATCCGCAGCGAGAGGATCGATGCGCAGGCGCGTGAGGCGCAGGAAGCTGATGCGCCATTCGCCACCCTCGCGCCGGTACTCCTCCTCGTAGTGGCCGTAGCCACGGAAGCCGCGGCTGCCGGGCGTTTCCTTGGCGCTGCTGCCATCGGTCCATTCGACGAAGTCCTCCATGGCCCAGATGCCGCGCGCGCTGTCGGGGCCGGTCATCACGGTTTCCTGCATGTGGCAGTGATGCACGGAGATGGTGGCTGCCAGCCGCGTGGACACGCCCGCGACGAAGGTGGCCACGCCGGCCCCGGCCGGGGCCGAGCCCAGGCCCTCGAAGCGGCAGTCGGCGGTGAACAGCGAGGCCAGCCGGTTCCATTGCTTGGTATCGATGAAGCGGCAGTAGCGGGCCTTGAGCTGGCGGATGGCGTCCAGGCTCAGCAGATGGTCGATGGGGTCGAGGGCGGCGGGCAAGAAAACCTCCGGCGTGAAAGGGATGAAGAAGGGGCGAAGGAAGGCGGTGAAAGATTTGACGCGCTGCGACCCAGTTAAGTATAATGGTCATACCAATGCAACACAAGGCCATGACCTGGATGGCCGAGGGACCTACCCATGCTCGACAACCTGGAAGCCGAATTTCCCGTCCACACGCCGCGCCGCGCCGAGGCGCCCAAGGCGCTGGAGGGCGTTCGCGTCATCGATTTCACGCACTTCATCGCCGGCCCGTTCGCCACCATGGTGATGGCCGATATGGGCGCCGACGTGATCAAGGTCGAAACGCCTGGCCGCGGCGACGAGTTCCGCCACTACCCGCCGCTGCATCCCGACATGCCCGGCCAGGGCGGCCCCTACCTCTGGAGCAACCGCAACAAGCGCAGCGTGGCCGTCAACCTCAAGAGCCCCGAAGGCCTGGCGGTGGTGCGCGAGCTGATCGCCTCGGCCGACGTGGTGACCGAGAACTTCTCCACCGGCGTGATGGAACGCTTCGGACTGGACTACGAAAGCTGCCGCAAGCTCAACCCCCGGATCATCTACTGTTCGGTCTCGGCCTATGGCCGCGAGGGCGAGTTCGCCGACCGGCTGGGGTTCGACCCGATCGCGCAGGCCGAAAGCGGCTTCATCTCGATGAACGGCTACCACGACCGCCAGGGCGTGCGCACGCTCTCCCCGGTGATCGACATCAGCACCGCCACCATGGCCTGCAATGCCATCCTGGGCGCGCTGCTGGCGCGCCACCGCACCGGCGAGGGCCAGTCGATCGAGGTCGCGCTGTTCGACAACGCCGTGCTGATGACCGGCTATGCCACCATGCAGCACCTGATGACCGGCGCGGTTCCGCAGCGCCATGGCAACACCAGCCCCGACACCTGCCCCTCGGGTGTGTTCATGTCCAAGGACAAGCCCTTCTACATCAACTGCGGCAACGACAAGATCTTCCACCGCCTGGCTGCGCAGGTGCTGGAGCGCCCCGACCTGGCCGAGGACCCCGTGCTGTCCGATCGCAACGGCCGCATGGGCCGGCGCGACGAGATATTCGCGCTGCTGGCCGACCTGTTCGCGCAGCATCCATGGTCCTACTGGCAGCCGCGCATGCGCGCCGCCTCCATTCCCTGCGGCGAGGTGCGCAACGTGGGCGACGCGATCCGTTCGCCCGAGGCGCGCGCGCGCAACCTGGTCACGCGCATCGCGCACCCGGTCGTTGGCTGGCTGCCCAATGTGGCGCTGCCGATCCGCTATTCAGGCACGCCCCTGGCCGACCCGCTGCCGCCACCGTCGGTGGGCCAGCACACCGACGAGGTGCTGCGCCAGACGCTGGGCTATGGCGATGACCAGATCGCGGCCCTGCGCCGCAGCGGCGCTCTCAGCGCGGGCGCGCCCGTGCGCGCCGCCGCGCCTGCCGCTAAGGCGGAAGTCGAGGCCTGATGAAAGAGCTGTCACCCGCGGCGCCGCGGGCCCTGCTGCATACGCGGCAGGTGAGCTGCACGGGCTACGAGCGCGAGGACGGCCTGTGGGACGTGGAGGGGCGCTTGAGCGACGTGCGCACCCATGACCTGGACGACTCGCGCGGCAACTTCGCGCGCCGCGCCGGCGAGCCCATCCACCTGATGTCGCTGCGCCTCACGCTGGACGACAGCTTCGCCATCGTCGCAGCCGAGGCCTGCACCCACCAGGCACCCTACGGCGAGTGCGGCCAGATCAATGCGGCCTACGGGCAGCTCGTCGGCCTGCGCATCGAGGCCGGCTTCACCCAGGCGGTGAAGACGCGCTTTCGCGGCGCGCTGGGCTGCACCCACCTGACCGAGCTGCTCGGCCCCATGGCCACGACGGCGCTGCAGTCGATCCGCCCGGCCCTGGAGCGGCGCCGGCTCGCGCAGGGCCTGGGTCTGGCCGACGAGGGTGCCCAGCCGCGGCTGCTGGACAGCTGCTGGGGCTTGCGCCGCGGCGGGCAGGCCGCCATCGTGCGCTGGGGCACGCCCCGCTGAGAACCGGCATCCCGCGCGACCGTGTCCGGCCGCGATGCGGGCAAGCCGGACCGCCGCCGTGGATCACTCGGGCACGATGCCCTTGGCCTTGATGAGCGCCTGGAAGCGCGCACTCTCCTTGTCCACCAGCGCGCGGAAATACTGCGGCGTGCTGCTTTGCGGCTCATTGCCCGACTGCGACAGGCTGTCGCGCAGGGCCGGGTCGGTCAGCGCGACGCGCATGCCTTCGGCCAGCTTTGCCACCACGGGCTCGGGCGTGGCCGGCGGCGCGACCAGGCCGAAGAAGATCTGCGTGGTCATCGCGGGCAGGCCCAGTTCGGCCATGGTGGGCACGTCGGGCAGCGCCTTCTCGCGCTTCGGGCCGGTCACGGCCAGGGCCTTGAGCTTGCCCGAGTGGATCAGCGGCAGGTTGGACGAGAGCGCATCGAACAGGAACTGGATGTTGCCCCCCATGATCGCGTTGGCCGATTCCGCGCCGCCCTTGAAGGGCACGTGCAGCGCGTCGAAGCCGGCCTCGGTCTTCAGCAGTTCGGCCAGCAGGTGCAGGCTGCCGTTGGTGCCATTGGAGCCGAAGCTCAGCTTGCCCGGATTGGCCTTGCCATAGGCGATCAGCTCCTTGAGGCTGCCGAACTGGGGCGAGGCCACCAGCACGAACGACGAGGTCGTGCCCAGGCTCACCGGGATCATCGTCTTCACGTCATAGCCGGGGTTCTTGTACAGGTAGGGCGCGATCGCCATCACGCTGTTGCCCACCCAGACCAGGGTGTAGCCGTCGGCCGGCGCGCGCGCGGTCTGCTGCATCGACAGCGTGCCGGCGGCGCCGGGCTTGTTCTCGACCACGACCGGCTGGCCGAGCACCTTGCCCAGCTGCTGGCCGATCAGGCGCGCGGTGATGTCGGTCGTGCCGCCCGCGCCCGCGCCCACCAGCAGGCGGATCGGCTTGTTCGGGAACTGTTCCTGCGCGCGCAGTTGGGGCGCCAGCGTCAGCGCCGCGGCGCCGAAGCCGGCGGCCAGCCACTGGCGGCGGGTCGGGGAAGGGGATGGAATCATGGAGGTCTCCGTGCGTTGTGATGAATGGGTCGATCGGATGGGACGAGGGGTCAGCGGATCGGCGAGAACGAGGTGGGCAGCAGCAGCCGGTTCGACATGGACTCGATCAATGGACGCACTCGTGCGAGGTAGCGCTGCCAGTCCGCATTCGCGGCCAGCGCGGCGCGGCGCCTGAGCCGGTCCTCGAAGCTGTCGTAGCCCCACAGGTGCACCATGGTGTTGAGCGCGCCGACCTCGGTGTGGAAGTAGCCGAGCAGGCGGCCCAGCGTGGCGCGCTGGACCTCCAGGCCCTCGGCCTCGTACAGCGCGAGGTAGTCCTGCGGCCCGCAGGGCATGCGCAATACATAGCAGCGTTCTTCGACAAGCATGGCGTCTTTCGCTCGGCGCGGCCGGCGGGGAAAGGGGCGCCGGGCAGGGCCCGCCCGGATTGACAATGATTTAGCCTACCATTATATTGGTCAAACCATTAGGAATATCAAAAGAAATCGATGACCCCACCCGCTCCCGCCGTCCTGGACCAGCTGCTGCGCGAGCGCCACAGCTGCCGTGCCTTTCTTCCTCAGGCCGTGGACCGCGAGGTGCTGAAGGCCGCGCTGGGCACGGCGCAGCGCGCGGCGTCCTGGTGCAACTCGCAGGCCTGGCAGGTCAGCATCGCCTCGGGCGTTGCGCTGGAGCGCCTGCGCGCCGCGCTGCTGGAGGCCGCCGCGTCCGGCACGCACCGCGGCAGCGACTTCGACTTTCCGGCCGAGTACACCGGCGTCTACCTGGAGCGCCGGCGCGAGTGCGGCTTCCAGCTCTACAACGCGGTGGGCGTGCCGCGCGGCGACAAAGAGGGCTACCAGCGCCAGACGCTGGAGAACTTCCGCCTGTTCGGCGCGCCGCACGTGGCCATCCTCAGCAGCGATCCGGGCCTGGGCGTCTACGGCGCGGTGGACGTGGGCGGCTATGTGCAGGTGCTGCTGCTGGCCCTGCAGGCGCATGGCATCGGCGCCATCGCGCAGGCCGCGCTGGCCAACCACAGCGCGCTGGTGAAATCGATGCTGGGCATTCCGGCCGAGCGCCGCATGGTGTGCGCTATCTCCTTTGGCTACGAGGACGTTAAGCACCCCGCCAACAGCTACCGCACCAGCCGCGCTGCGGTGGACGATGCGGTGGCCTGGGTGGACGCATGAGCGGTTTCCTGCAGCGCCGCGGCGCCGCCATCGTCGGCTATGCCGAGACCGCGCTGGTGCGCCGCAGCGGCCGCACGGCGCTGTCGCTGGCCGGCGAGGCCGTGGACGCGCTGCTCCAGCGTACCGGCGTGGAGCGCAGCCGCATCGATGGCTTCGCCACCACCCTGGCCATGTCCGAGGGCGGCAACCCGTTCTGGAGCAACCTGCTGGCCGAGGGCCTGGGCCTGTCGGTGTCATGGTGCCAGTCCACCGACATCGGTGGCGCCTCCTCGGGCGGCAACATCATCCGGGCCGCGATGGCGATCGAGGCCGGCTTGTGCGAGATGGTGCTGTGCCTGGCGGCCGATGCCGTTTCCACGCAGGACCGCTCGGTCCAGTCGGGCCACCGCACCGAATACGGCGACCCGGCGGGCTATGCCGGGCCGCTGAGCGCCTTCGCGCTGCTCAGCTCGGTCTACGACCAGCGCCATGGCCTGCCGCACGACGCGCTGGCCAAGCTGGCGGTGACGCAGCGCAACGGCGCGCTGCTCAACGACAACGCCTGCGCCGAGCTGCGCCGGCCGCTGACCGTGCAGGACTACCTCGACTCCCGCGTCATTTCCGATCCGCTGCGCCTGCTCGACTGCGTGATGCGCTGCGACGGCGCCAGCGCGGTGCTGGTCACCTCCACGCGCCTGGCGCGCGAGATGGGTTTCGAGAAGCTGGTGCACCCCGTCAGCTACGCCGAGCGCGTCAATTTCGATCCGCGCGAGGACTGCGCCGACCTGCTGCAAAGCGGCTTCAGCGAGGTCGGTCCACGCGCCTTCCAGGCCGCGGGCATGAGGCCGGCCGATGTGCAGATGCTGCATTGGTACGACGACTTCCTGATCGCGCTGATCCTGCAGCTGGAGCAGACCGGCTTTTGCGCGCCCGGCGAGGGCGGCGCCTTCGTGATGGCGCACGACATGGGCATCCATGGCGAGCTGCCGCTGAACACGGGCGGCGGTCAGATCTCGGCCGGCCAGCCGGGGCTGGCCGGCGGCGGCGTGAACCTGGTGGAATGCATCCGCCAGATGTTCGGCGAGGCCGGGCCGCGCCAGGTGCGCCGCCACGCGAATGCGATGCTCAGCGGCATCGGCGTCATCCAGTACGCGCGCAACTGGGGCACGAGCAGCGTGATGCTGCTGGAGCGCTCGCAATGACCGACCCGCTGCCGCCCACCGACGTCGCCGCGCCTTTCTGGCAGGGCCTGGCCGAGCGCCGGCTCATGCTGCAATGCGATGCCGCCAGCGGCCGCGCCCAGTTCTACCCGCGCCCGCAGAGCCTGTACAGCGAAGCCGGCGTGGTGTGGCGCGAGGCCAGCGGTCGCGGCAGCATCGTTGCGCTGACCCGGAGCCATGTCGCGCCGCCGCGGCTGGCATCGCAGGTGCCGTATGCGCTGGCGCTGGTTCGGCTGGAGGAAGGCCCGCGCCTGCTGGCCCGCGTGCGGGCTCCGTTCGAGAGCCTGCGCCTCGGCCAGGCCGTGCAGATCACATGGGACGAAGGCGGCGGCGTGGCGCCCGCCTTTCCCGTTTTCCGGCCGGCCGATGAAGCCGGCTCCCCTCGTTCTTGATCCCAGGAGACCCATCCATGATTTCACGCCGCCATTTCGTGGCCGCTGCCGCGCTGCCGGCCCTGTCGCTCGACGCCGCGAGGGCCCAGGGCTTCCCCAGCAAGCCCATCCGCATCGTCGTGCCGTTCTCGCCCGGCGGCACGGGCGACGTGCTGTGCCGCTCGCTGCAGGAGCCGCTGCAGCGCCACCTCGGCCAGCCCGTCATCATCGACAACCGCATCGGTGCCAGCGGCTCGATGGGCACGCAGTACGTCAAGAACGCCGCGCCCGACGGCTACACCCTGCTGCAGGTGGGCAACTCCACCGTGACCACCATGCTGACGCAGAAGACCGCCGGCTATGACGCGGTCAAGGACTTCGCGCCGGTGGCCCTGATCGCCACCACGCCGATGGTGTTCCTGCTCAACCCGGTCATCCCGGCCAACAACATCGCGCAGCTGATCGAGTACGCCAAAGCGCATCCCGGCGCGCTGGAGTTCTCGTCGGCCGGACGCGGCTCGCTCGCGCACCTGGCCACCGAATCGTTCAACCAGGCCGCGGGCATCAAGATGGTGTTCGTTCCCTACCAGGGATCGGCCCAGGCCACCAATGCCGTGCTGGCCGGCGAGGTGAAGGTGGCGCTCACCACGCCCTCGGATGCCATCAACGCGTTCGTGAGCGCGGGCCGGCTGAAGATGCTCGCCGTGTCCTCGATGCAGCGCAGTCCGCTGCTGCCCGCGGTGCCGGCCATTGCCGAGACCCTGCCGAACTTCGGCGTGGCTGCCTGGTTCGGCCTGGCCGCGCCGGCCGGCACGCCGCCCGACGTGATGGCCCGCCTGAACGAGGCGATCAACAAATCGATCGCCGAGCCCGCGATGCAGGCCAAGCTCAAGGCCCTGGCCATGACGCCCAATCCCGGCACGCCGGCGGCCTTCGCGGAGATGGTGCGCGCCGACGAGAAGCTGTGGGTGCGCGTGGCCCAGCAGGCCAACATCCAGCCCGAATGAGGCCCGCCATGCATGACGACTACTCCCCCGAGCGCCTGGCCGACCGGATGCAGATCCAGGACACCATGTACCGCTGGTGCCGCAGCGTGGACCGGCTCGACTTCGAGGCCATGCGCGGTGTGTTCCACCCCGACGCGATGGACATCCATGGCGCCTACAACGGCGGCGTGGACGGGCTGGTCGACTGGATCCGCGCGCGCCACCGCGACATTCCGTTCTCGATGCACGCGGTCAGCAACATGCTGATCGAGTTCGCCGGACCCGACCTGGCGCTGGTGGAGAGCTACGTGCGCACCACCCAGCGCTACCCGGCCGAGGCCGCGCAGGCCCTGGCGCAGCTGGCCGGCGGCAAGGCGCCCGAGGGCGCCATGGACCTGCTGACCTGCTCGCGCTACGTGGACCGCTTCGAGCGGCGGGACGGCACCTGGAAGATCCTCAAGCGGACCCTGGTGGCCGACTGGAAGCAGGTGGTGCCGGTGCCCGCGGACGCGCCCCGGCCGGTGGCGGGCTGGGAGTCAGGGCGGCGCAGCCAGGAGGACTTCGTGTTCCGCGAGCGCCAGGCCCTGGGCCTGGCCTGAGCCGCGGGACTCCGGCCTCCTAGATCACGCCCTCGTGCGCGAGCGCGCGGATCTGCGGCGTGGCGTAGCCCAGCAGTTCACCGAGGATGTACTCGTTGTCCTCGCCATAGAGCGGCGCGCCGCGCTGCGGCAGGCCACCCATGTGCGGGGGTGTGTCCGACAGCCGGAACGGCATCTCCGCCACCGGCCAGGTGCCGATGCGCGGCGCCGCCACCTCGGTCAGCCACTGCTGCTGGGCCAGCTGCGGGTCGTGCTCGCAGCGGTCCTTGGCCGTCTGGCACACGCCGGCCGCCACGCCCGCGGCCTGCAGTACCGCCATGCAGGCTGCAGCCGGCTGCGTCGCGGTCCAGCCCTGTACCAGGTCGTCGAGTTCGTCCTGGTGCGCGATGCGTGCCTGCAGCGTCGCAAAGCGCGCATCGCCGGCCAGCGCGCCCAGGCCGCTGGTGCGCAGCAAGGCCTCCCAGTCGGCCTGCGTGAAGCAGGCGATGGCGATCCAGCGGTCCTCGCCCAGGCAGCGGTAGGCGCCGTGCGGCGCGGCCGGCACGTAGGGCGAGCGGTTGCCGGTGCGCTTCCAGGCGCGGCGATGGGCCGCCCATTCGAGCGTGCTGACGCCGGTGAGCATCAGGCCGCTCTCGCATTGCGAGGCGTCGATCCACTGGCCCTGCCCGGTGCGGTTGCGGTGGTGCAGGCCGGTGAGGATGGCCTGCGCGAAGCTGTAGGCGCCCATCCAGTCCAGGTAGGAGTAACCCCAGCCGGCCGGGGGCGCCGGCTCGGGCAGGCCCGACATCTCCGACAGGCCGGTGAAGGCCGCCGCGATCGGCCCGACCGTGCGCATGCGGCCGTAGGTGCCGTGGGCGCCCATGCCCGACTGCTGCACGTAGACGATGTCGGGCCGGATCGCCTTCATCGCCTCGTAGCCCAGGCCCCAGCGCTGCATCACGCCCGGCGAGAAGCCTTCGGCCACCACGTCGCTGATGGCCACCAGCCGGCGCGCGATCTCCAGGCCGCGCGGGTCTCGGATGTTCAGCGACAGGCCGCGCTTGCCGGCGTTCTTGTGGTTGAAGTGGCCGCCCATCTCGGGCGCCATCAGGCCTGGCAGCGGGCCCGTGGCCTGGCGCCGCGCTTCGCGCCCGCCGGCGGGTGCGTTGGCGCCCAGGCGGGCGTCGGCATGGGCCTTCCACTCGACTTTCAGGCATTCGGCGCCCAATGCCGTGAGCATGCGCGTGCCGCCGGCCGAGGCCAGGAACCAGGAGAAGTCGAGGATGCGCACGCCCTGAAGCGCGAACGGCTTGCCGTGCGCCGACAGCCGCGTGCCCTTGGCTGGCGCGCGCAGCTGTACCGGGGCGCGCGGGCGGCTTTCTTCCAGCACCTGCGCCGTGTGTTCGCCCAGCCGGGGCGCGCGCCGCGCGGCCTGCCAGCGCGTGGCTGTGCCGAGCCATTTGCCGGCCGGGTAGGGCAGGGCGCGGCCCAGCTCGGGGTGCTCGATCCAGGCATGGCTGCCGCGCGCCTGCCAGTGCGGGTCGTCCAGGCTCTCGTGCGGCTGGCGCAGCGGCGCCCACATCAGGCCGCGCTCCTGCGCGGCATGCCAGGGCAGGTCCTGGTAGCGGAAGCAGCGCACGAAGCGCTGCACCACCTCGAAGATGTGGGCCTTGCGCTCGTCGAACGGCACGGCGCCCGGCACGTCGCGCGCCTTCGGGTCGCGCTGGGCGTCGGGTTCGCGCAGGTCGTGGGCCATGCCGTGATCCTGCAGGAAGGCCAGCAGGTTCTTCTCGTCGCCGGCCGTCACCATCCAGCCCAGGTTCCAGCGGCCGTCCTTGGTCTGCGCCAGCGGGCTCGCGCGATTGGGCAGCTCGGCCGAGTGGCGGCAGGTCTGGCGGTGCTGCGCGGCAGCGCGCATCACCCAGTTCATCAGGTCCATCTCGGTGCTGGTGGCCACCGCCGTGTGCACGGCGCAGGACACATCCTGCCCACGGCCGGTGGCATCGCGCGATACCAGTGCCGCCAGCACGCCGACCAGCGCCTGCTCGCAGGCGATGTGGCTCGCGTGGAATGCCTGGGGCGCGATCGGCGGCAGGTCGTAGCGGCCGTCGATGCCGGCGTCGTAGCCGCAGTTCATCATGACGCCGCCCAGCGCCAGGTGCACCAGGTCGCTGCCCCTGAGGTCCTTCCAGGGGCCGCTATCGCCGAAGGGCGTGATGCGCGCGGTGATCAGCGCCGGGTAGCGCGCGGCCAGGGCGTCCCGCCCCAGTCCGGTGGCGCGCTCCAGCGCGTCGAGCCTGCCGCACAGCAGCACGTCCGCCGTCTCCAGCAGGCCCAGCAGGGCGCCGCGGCCGGCGGGGCTGTCCAGGTCGAGCACCACGGAGCGCTTGTCGCGGTTGTAGGCCCAGAAGAACAGCGAGCGCTCGGGGCCGGCCACGTCCTCCAGGAATGGACCGATGCCGCGCGAGCCGCTGCCGCCCGCGGGCTCGACCTTCACCACGTCGGCGCCCAGGCCGGCCAGCAGCAGGCCCAGGTAGTCGGCCGGAACGTCGGCCTGCCCGGCGCCGATCTCGATGACGCGCAGGCCCTGCAGCGCGCCGGGCGCGTCAGGGGGTTGGAAGGAATCGGCGGTCTCTCTCATGCTGTCTCTCTTATTTCGGAAATTATAGAATGATTGAATGGATGGACCAATTGAGTTACCATGCGCGAAACATCGAATGGAGACCCAAGCCATGAATCTTTCAAGCATCCGCCTGGCCGGCCGCGCAGTCGCGCTGTGCGCGGCGGCGCTGGCCCTGGCGGGCCCAGCGCTGGCGCAGGACTATCCGCGCCGGCCCGTGACCATCATCGTTCCCTTCACCGCCGGCGGCGCGACCGATCTCTCGGCGCGGCTGGTGGCCCAACTGCTGAGCAAGCAGCTGGGCCAGCCCTTCCTGGTGGACAACCGCGCCGGTGCCAGCGGCATGATCGGCATGGGCGCCGTGGCCCGCGCCGCGCCCGATGGCTACACCCTGGGCTGGGGCGGCAACAGCCCGATGTCGGTTTCGCCGCATCTGAGCAAGAACCCGCCCTATGACCCGACCAAGGCCTTCGCGCCGATCAGCCTGGCCGCGATCTCGTCCTGGATCATGGTGACCCGGCCCGACCTGCCGGTCAACAGCGTGGCCGAGCTGATCGCGCTGGCCAGGTCGCAGCCCGGCAAGCTGACCTTCGCCTCCTCGGGGACCGGCAGCGCGCCGCACCTGATGGGCGAGCTGTTCAAGACCGCCACCGGCACCGACCTGCTGCATGTGCCGTTCAAGGGTGAGATCGATGGCTTCAACGCCATGATGGCCGGCCAGGTCGACATGATGATGGGCTCCACGTCCACGGCCACGCCGCTGGTCAAGGCGGGCCGGCTCAAGGGACTGGCGGTGACCACGCCCAGGCGCGACGCGGTGGTGCCCAACATCCCCACCGTGGCCGAGGCCGGCGTGCCGGAACTGACTTTCGAGATCTTCTTCGGCCTGGTCGCGCCGGCGGGAACGCCCGCGCCCGTGGTGGCCAGGCTGGCGGCCGCGATGAGGCAGGCGGTGGCCGACCCCGGCTACCGCGACACCATGGAGAAGGCCGGCATCCATGCCACCGGCAGCACGCCCGAGGAATTCCAGGCCCTGCTCGCGCGCCACAACGAGCGCTGGCTCAGCATCATCAAACGCAACAACATCTCCGCAGAATGACATCCGTCCCCATACCCCGCGCGCCCGCGGAATCCCCCGCCATCGGTCCCGGCACCTGGGCGCTGCGCGATCTGACCTTTCCCAAGGTGCTGGGCCGCCAGGCCCGGGACTTGCCCGACAAGGTGTTCCTGACCGAGACCGCCGACGGCCGCCGCTTCACCTTCCGCGAGATCGATGCCTGGTCGAGCCGCGTGGCCAACGCGCTGCAGGCCTTCGGCGTGGCGCCGGGGCGCCACACCGGTGTCTTCATGGGCAACTCGGCCGAGCACCTGGCGGTGTTCTTCGGCATCGGCAAGCTCGGGGCTGTGTCCGTGCCGGTCAATACCGCCGCGCGCGGCGAGCTGCTGCGCTACTACCTGACGCAGTCGGATTGCGAGTGCGTGGTCGTCGACGCCGCGCTGGCCGAGCGCCTGGCCGAGGTGCTGCCCCAGCTGCGGCTGGTCAGGCGCGTGCTGGTCGTGCGCACGGGCGAGGGCGAAGCGCCGGCATGGGCGCTGGAATCCTCGCCGGCCTGCGCGGTGGCCGATTTCGCCGAACTCGTCGCCGCCGCGAGCGATGCGCCGCCGGCGCAGGAGGTGAAGTGCTCGGATCTGCTGATGCTGGCCTACACCTCGGGCACCACCGGCCCCTCCAAGGGCAGCATGCTGTCGCATGCCGCGGCGCTGACCTACGGTACCAGCGCTGCCCAGGCGCAGGGCTACCGCCGCTCGGACATCTTCTACGTCTGCCTGCCGCTGTTCCACAACAACGCACTGCTGGCGGCCACGGCCACGGCGCTGCTGTGCGGCGCCTCGGTCGTGCTGTCGCGGCGCTTCTCCGTCTCGAAGTTCTGGGGCGAGATCCGCGAGGGTCATTGCACCATCACGAACTTCCTGGGCGCGATGTCCAGCTTCCTGTGGAGCAACCCGCCCTCGCCCGCGGACGCCGACAACGAACTGCGCCTGGTCAGCATGGCGCCCACCCCTAAATACGCACGCGAGTTCGAGCAGCGCTTCGGCCTGAAGGCGATGAACAACTACGGCCTGTCGGATTTCGCGATGGTGACCTCGTTCACCGAGCACGAGCCGCCCGAGAAGCTGGGCTCGATCGGCAAGCCGCGCGCGGGCTTCCGGGTGCGCATCGTCGACGACGACGACTTCGAAGTGCCGACGGGGGAGGTCGGCGAGATCGTGCTGCAGAGCGACGATCCCTGGCGCGCCGCCACCGGCTACTACAAGATGCCCGAGGCCACGCTGGCCGCGCACCGCAACCAGTGGTTCCACACCGGCGA